>Ga0160428_1000097_pt1 | contig 111274 bp, 68 predicted proteins | sample SolpanmetagenomM_FD_108198 | JGI IMG/M metagenome (GOLD analysis project Ga0160428, IMG submission 108198) | Solar panel surface microbial communities from Lawrence Berkeley National Laboratory, California, USA - M | ecosystem: Engineered > Built environment > Solar panel > Unclassified ...
CTGCGCCGCCGTCAGCAAGGCCCACCAGCTGGCCGGCTTCTCGACGCCCACGGATGACCGGCAGTTCAAGACGCTACTGGAAGGCATCAGCCGCGAGAAAGGCGTCAAGCAAAAACAGGCGCCCGCCTTTACGCTGGCCTACTTCAAGCGCGTGGTGCAAAGTATAGATACCGCGCGGCCGGATGGCGTGCGCGACCGGGCGCTGCTGCTGCTGGGGCTGGCCGGCGCCTTTCGCCGGAACGAGCTGGCTAGCCTGGACCTGGCGCACCTGCGCTTCGACGAGGAGGGGCTGGTCGTCGAGCTGCCCAAAAGTAAAACCAACCAGAAGGGCGAGGCCGAGGAGAAGGCCATCTTCTTCGCCCCCGACCGGCGCAGCTGCCCGGTGCGCGCCGTCAAGGACTGGCTGGCGCTGCTCAGGCAGCATGGTAGAACAAGCGGGCCGCTGTTTCTTTCTTTTCACAAAGGCCAGCGGCTGAGCCGGCGCCGGCTCAGCACCTTTAGCTTGAACGAGCTTGTGCAGCTGCGCCTGGGGGCGCCCTACACAGCGCACTCGCTGCGGGCTTCGTTTGTGACCATTGCCAAGCTCAACGGCGCCGACGACGCCGAGGTCATGAACCAGACCAAGCACAAGACCACCGACATGATTCGCCGCTACACCCGCCTCGACAATGTGCGCCAGCACAACGCCGCCCAAAAGCTCGGCTTGTAGCATGCAGAGAAGGCTTGCGAAGCTGTTTTGAAGAGCAATGTGTGGGGGAGCCCGGGTACGGGTGAAATGGACCGCGAGCGGAGATGGGTGCCAGCCAATCACGTGCCGCAAGTGTCTATTTCTACTTGTGGCAGCGGTGGCAGTAGAGACTTTTCGTTGCCTGTTTTACTTGGCTAGCACCGGCCGGCAAGTCATTTAAAAAAATGACTTTAATCATAAAACGCGTATCGGTATTGTCCTAACGCAGGTGGCTAGTATATTGGTATCTGCCAAGCAAACAGGCACTCTGAAACTGACTAGCCCGCCAGTCCCTTTACTTTTATCCTATTTCTCTGTTGGGCTGCTTAGGCCTTATAAACCTGTTTTTTATACTGGCAGTTTCATAGCCGCAACTGGTAAAGCGCTGTCTTGCATCCGAAGAAGCGGGCCGTTGCTTGTACCTCAGACTTTGACTAGCTGCGGGACTACCTAGCCAGTAACTTATTCACTGCCTACTTATATAGTGCTCACAGCGACACAAGTAGCCAGAACGCTGGGCCCTGGTGCAAACCAGATTTTTTAGCAGACAACAGCCACTCCAATGAGTTAGCCTCGGGTAGCCTGGCGCAAAAGACCTGTACTGAAGAGCCCATCACTGACCCTGCAAAGTGGGCTGCCTACTCCGTTCATGATACGTTTCAAGACCCCTGCCGTAGCCTGGCGGCATGCCCTGCGCCGCCGCGATGCCGAGTTGTCTCGGCTGCGCAGCCGCCTGAGTGCCTACGAGGCCGCGGCCCCGAGCCCGCTCGCGGGCATCCCCGGCCTGCTGACCCAGATGCAGGCCCTGTTTACCGGCGTGCTGCTCACGGATGCGCAGGGCTGCCTGACCTGGGCCAATGCCAGCTTGCTGGCGCGCTGCGGCTGCACCCTGGCCGAGCTGCAAGGCAGGCCGCTGGGTAGCCTGCCCGGCGGCCTGCCGCTTGAGGAGGCTACCAAAGCACTCATTGCCAAGGCCCTGCTGCAAGGGCACAGCTTTCATTTTGACCTGCCCGACCCGGCCCCTGGCCAAGCCGGGGGGTGGCTGCGCATGCGGATGCAGCCCCTTTACTCGGCGGAGCCAGCTGCGCGCCGCTACGTGGGCCTGGTAGAAGACGTATCGACCGAAAAACTGGCCCAGCTGGCGCTGGCCGCCAGCGAGCGGCGCTACCGCGAGCTGGCCGAGCAAGTGCCGGGCGTGCTTTACCGCTGGCGCCGAAACCCCGACGGCTCCGCTACCTCCCTCTACACCAGCCCCAAGCTTCGGGAGCTGTTTGGGTTGGCCGCCGCCGACGTAGACAGGCTCTACTCTTTGCTGCATCCCGATGACAAGCCCCGCTACCTGCGGTCGGTGGCGGTAGCCAGGGCCGCCGGGCTCTCGGCCCCGTGGCACTTTGAGGGGCGCTTGCTGGTGCCGGGCCAGCCCCTCAGGTGGTGGCGGGGCCACGCCACCCTGGCGCACTGCGATGAACAGGGAGCCGTATACAGCGCTATTATTCAAGATATTACAGCAACCCGACAGGCCGAGGAAACGACGCGCCGCAGCCAGCTGCGCCAGCAGCTGGCCCTCGATGGCCTGAGCGACAGCACCTGGGAGTTTGACTGCCAGGCCCGAACCATGAGCAGCTCGTCGGAGCTGCACCCCCTGCTGGCCTACCCGGCGGCCGAGCTACCGGGCCTGAGCGCCAACCCCAGCGCCTTCACGCATCCCCACGACCTGGCGCCCATGCTGCACCGCTGGCAAGACTGCCTGGCGGGCCGCACGCCCCTCTTCAGCAGCGAGCACCGCCTGCGCTGCCGCGATGGCTCTTACCGCTGGGTGCTTAGCCGGGGGGTTATCACGCAGCGCGATGCGCAGGGCCAGCCCCTGCTGCTGACGGGCCTCAATATTGATATCAGCGCCCGCAAGCAGGCCGAAGCCGACTTGCTGGCGGCCGCCCTGCGCCTGTCGGCCACCATCGACAGCCTGCACCGGGGCATTTTGCTGGTGGATGAGCAGCAGCGCATTGTGCAGGCCAACGGCGCCTTTTGCACCATTTTTGGCCTGGCCATGCCCCCCGAGCGCCTGGTGGGCCGCACCGACCTGGAGGTGGCCCAGCTTGCCAAGCATAATTTCCCGGATGAGGAGGCCTTTTTGCAGTACGTGCAGCACACCATTGCCCAGCGTGAGCAGCGCTTCGACGACCTCGTGGTGCTGCGCGATGGCCAGGTTATTCAGCGCTACTTCGTGCCCGTGTGGCAGGGCGAAAACAACATCGGCCACCTGTGGAAATTTGAGGACATCACCGAGCGCTACCAGGCCGAGCAAACCCTGAAGCGCCAGGAAGAAAAGTACCGCAACATCATCGACAACATGCAGCTGGGCCTGGTGGAGATGGACCTCGACCACCGGGTGCTGTATGCCAACCGCAGCTACTGCCAGATGGTGGGCTACACCGAAGCAGAGCTGCACCGGCAGCAGTTGCACCCGCTCATCCTGCGCCCCGAGGTGCTGCCGACCCTGCGTGAGCAGTTGCCCAACCACCGGCAGGGCCTAACGGGCTCCTACGAGCTGGAAATAACAACCAAACAGGGCGAGGCCAAGTGGCTTTTTATTGGGGCGGCCTCGCTGTATAATGAGGAGAAGCAGCCGGTTGGCACCATCTGCATCAACCTCGACATCACCCACCAGAAGCACCTGGAGCAAAACCTGCGCGAGGCCAAGCAGCAGGCCGAAGACTCGGCCCGGGTGAAGGAGTTGTTTCTGGCCAACATGAGCCACGAAATCCGCACGCCCATGAACGCCATCCTGGGCATGAGCCAGCTGCTGGCCAAAACCCCGCTGGCCCCCCGCCAAAGCAATTTTTTGCACGCCATCACGACCTCGGCCCAGAATCTGCTCGTCATCATCAACGACATTCTGGACCTCTCGAAGCTCGACGCCGGTAAGATGACCATCGAGCGCGTGGGCTTCAACGTGGCCCGGCTCTGCGCGCAGGTCGAGACAACTATGCGCTATAAGGCCGAAGAAAAAGGTCTGCGCCTCGTGACCCGCGTAGACCCGCTGATTCCCGACGTAGTGCTCGGCGACCCGTATCGCATTACGCAGGTGCTGTTAAACCTGGCCAGCAACTCGGTAAAATTCACCGAGAAAGGTACCGTATCGGTTAGCTGCGAGGTGGCTGGCTACCTCAATGAACAGGCTATTGTCGCCTTCACGGTAGCTGACACGGGCATTGGTATCGACGAGGCTTACCTAACTACCATCTTTCAGGAATTCAGCCAGGAAGACACCTCCATCACGCGCAAGTTTGGGGGCACCGGCCTGGGCCTGAGCATCAGCCGGAGCCTGGTGCGGCTCATGGGCTGCGAACTGACCATTGAAAGCGAAAAAAACCAGGGCACGACTACTTATTTCTGCCTGTGCCTGCCCACCGGCACGGTGGCCGACCTGCCGCAGCGCCGGTCGGCCCCCATTGCCAACCCGCAGGAGCTGCGCGGCAAGCGGGTGCTGCTGGTGGAGGACAACGAGTACAACCGGTTGCTGGCCAAGACGTTTCTTACCAACGCCGACCTGCGGGTGACGGAGGCCGAAAACGGCGAGGAAGCCATTGCCCGCGTGCAGGAGCAGGCGTTTGACCTGATTCTGATGGATGTGCAGATGCCCGTGCTCGATGGCTTCGAAACCACGCTGCACCTGCGCCATAAATTGGGCCTAACCACGCCCATTATTGCCCTCACGGCCTCGGCCATCAACGGCGAAAAGCAGAAGTGCCTGGCCGTGGGCATGAACGACTACCTCACCAAGCCCTTTTACGAAGACGAGCTGCTGCAACTAGTACACGATTGGGTGGTGCGCCCGCCGGGCGGCCCGGCCGCTTTGCCCGCGGCCAGGCCGCCCGAGGCTGCCTGGCCCAAGGCGGTTACCCCGGCCTTATACAAGCTTGACATTCTGCTCGATACGGCGAAAGGCAACCAGAAATTCGTGCAGGCGATGCTCCAAACGTTTATCGACGGCACCTACACCGCCCTGCGCGACCTGAACCGGGCCCTGGAGGTGGGCAGCGTGCCGGCGCTGCACGCCACGGCCCACAAGCTGCGCCCCAGCCTGACGCACCTCCAGATTCAGCCGGCCGTAGCCCTCATGGACCGCCTCGAAAACTGGGAGGGCGCTTTCAGCTACGACGACCTTCAGCCGCTGGTAGAAGCGGCCGACCGCCTGCTGCGCCAGGTGCTCGCCGACATGGCCAGCGAGCTCGCGGCGCGCCGCAACGCCCCGGCTAGCTGAGCACCGCGAGCTTTCTCGACTATTCCATTTTCTAGACTGGCATTCCGTGAAAAGGACGCTGCCAGTCAAGGATATTGTGGTAATATTCTTTGCGCCAGTGGCTTGCCTAGCGCGCGCAGCCTTGGTACGGCGCTGGCGAAAGGAGGAAAAATTTCTTCCTCCTTATGCCACCAAGCTTACCTCCTACTGCCCCTTCGGCCAACCTGCCGGCTACCTCCACCTGGCTGTTCCTCTCCATCGTCTTGCTTACGATGCTTATCGTAGGCCGCGTAATGCTGCCAGCCGCGGCTCTGGCTAGCCAGCCCGCCCCGGCGCGGCGCGGGCCCGCCCCCCGGCACATGGCGGCGGGGCGCCCGGCCTTGCCGCACGCGGGCGCTAAGCCGGTAGTAATGTCGGCCGCGCTATGAAGCGGCGTATACTAGCCCTGGCCCTGCCGCTGCTAGGCAGCGCGGGCCAGCTGTGGGCGCAAGCGGGTAGTTGGCAGCCCGCCGGAGCCGATGTGACTTACCCACGCACGCTCCTCAAAGCCGAAGCCCTGGCCGGGGTGCGGGCCTCGCTGGCCGCGCCCGACCGGCTGGCACTCTACCGCACGCTGTGGGCCGATGTGCAAGGCGCGCCGCCCGCCGACAACACCTCGGCCGGTGGCCGCCGGGCCCGGGCTACGTGGGCCAAAAACGCGGCTTTCGTGGTGCTGCTGGGCCAGCAGCCGGGCCCGGGCAGCAGCCTGGCCGCGCTGCCCGAGGCCCAGCGGGCGGCCCTGGTGGTCAGCGCCCGTGCAGTGCTGGAGAGCCTTAATGCCGACGTTGAAGTATTCGCTACCTGGGCCGGCACTACGCCCTACACCGAGTGGCAGTGGCGCTCGAAAGAGCTGATTGACTACCTGATAGCCTACGACCTGCTGCGCGGCAGCGGCGAAACGACCGCTACCCTGGCCGCCGGCCAGGCGCGCCTGCAAGCGTTTGCCGGCAACCTCTACCAGCAGGCGACTACCCCCCTGGGGCCGTATACGTTTTACGGCTCCATCAAGAACAATCATGCCCTGATGACGGCCGCCGCCCTGGGCATGGCCGCCGTGGTACTCAGCGAAGCCACCAGCCCCGAAGCCAACCAGCAGCCCGCCGCCTGGGCGGGGGCCGGCCTCTACCACATCGACAACGTACTGTGGCGCGATGCCCAGCGGCAATCGGACTCGACGCAGGTGGTGGGCTACGCCGAGGGGCCGTACTACTGCAAGTATGCGCTGCTCAACTGCTTGCCTTTCTTTCGGGCAATGGGTAATTTTCTGCCCGATGGGCGGCAGACCTACACGTTCGGGGCTAGCGCCCGCAGTATTCGCAACCCGTACTTCGACCCCAAGTATGCGCGGCTCTACGAGTGGCTGACGGCCATTCGGCTGCCTGACGGCCGCCTGCCGGCCCTCGAAGATTCTTACGTGGATATGGGCATGCCGGAGCTGGCCCTCACGGGCCAGGCGCAATACGTTGCGCCCATGTATTTCAGCAAGCTATCGGGCACCAACATGGCCTCGGCGGTGGCGCAGCTGCGCGATGCAACGGTGGACATGCGCGCCGCCTGGCTGGCGGCCGCCATCGCCCCCGCGCCCCCTAGCCACCCGGCCCTCACGGTGCTGCCGGGCAGCGGCAACCTCATTTTTCGGTCGGGCAGCGACTCGCTGGCTACCTACCTGCACGTGTATGGCCGGGGCGGGCTAGCCCAGGCCAATGCCGGCGGCCACAGCCAGGGCAATGCCAGCAGCTTTATCCTGCAAAGCCAGGGCCAGGTGCTGGCCCTGGACCCCGGCTACCTCAGCTACGGCCGGCGCGCCGAAGTGGGCCAGGCTACCAACCACAGCCTGGTGCTGGTAGATGGCGCGGGCCCGGCCATCGGCACGCCCGGCGTGGGCAGCCCGGCCCTGTCGGGCATCCAGCACGCGTTCCAAACCTCGCAGCTCAGCTACGGCGAAGTAACGACGGCGTACCAAAAGGCCAGCATCACCCGCAAAACGCTGTTTGTGCGCAATACTTACTTTCTGCTGGCCGATGCCGTGCGCGCCGCCGAGCCCCACGCCTACACTTGGCAGCTCCACGGCTACGGCCTGGCCGGGGGCACCCCCGCCACCGGCACCTTTGCCGATGGGCTGGCCGCCCACGAGGGCACCTGGCAAAAAAATGGCGTGCGCCTGCTGGCCCACGTCACGAGCACGGGCGGCGGCGCTACGTACGCCACCGCCACCAACCCCCACGAAACCACTTATAACACCGCCGAAAACCACACTACCCTGCTGGTGCAGGCGCCCAGCGCGGCGCAAACGCAGTTTCTGGCCGCGCTCTACCCCTCCACCGCGGCCCCGCCCGCGTGGGCTACCACCAGCCAGGCCACCACGGCCGCGCTGGCCACTACCGGCCCCGACTTTATCGACGTGGCCTTTGCCCAGGCCGATACCGTGCTGCTGGCCGATGCCAGCGCCCAGCTGCCCCAGACTATCCACGCCGATGGACAGCTGAATTTTTACTCGGCTACGGCCACCGGCGATTTTTCCCAGCTGTTTATGCAGGCCGGCACTACCCTGCGGGCCGACACCACCCTGCTGCTGCGCGCCACGCGCCGCGCCGACATCAGCTGGCAGCGCAGCACGGCCCGGCGCTACGAAGGCTATGCCAGCCGCGCTACCAGCCTCACCATTGGTCTGGCCGATGAGCCGGCCGCCGTAACGGGCCCCGGCGTGGCCAGCTACACCTACGATGCCGGCCGCCGGCAACTGCGAGTGGTGCTGCAAGCCGCCTCAGCCTTTGCGGTGGTGCTGCCCGCCCCGGCCGCCGCCAATCCGCTGCCCGTAGTGCTCACTGCCTTTGCCGGGCGGCGCCAGGGCGCCGCCGTGCTTCTGAGCTGGCGCACGGCCTCGGAGCTAAGTAGCCAGGGCTTTGAGGTGCAGCGCAAAGCTAGCGCAAGCACTGCTTTTGAAGCTATTGGCTTTGTGGCTAGCACTGGCGCCTCGTCGCAGGCCACGGCGTATGCTTTTCGCGATGCGCAGGCGCCCGCCACCAGCGCTTATTACCGCCTGCGGCAGCTCGACCAGCAGGGCGCGGTGGCTTACTCGCCGGTAGTAGTGGTCGGCGCCCCGGCGGTCGCTACGGCCACGCTGCTGCCCGTGGTGCCCCAGCCCACGCACGGCGTACTGCACGTGCAGCTAACCGGTAGTGACGCCGACGTGACGCTGCAACTGCGCAACGCGCTGGGCCAGGTAGTGCGCCAGCTGCGCGCCCGCCAGCAGGCGCAGCTCGATGTCAGCATGCTCGCGCCCGGCCTCTACTACCTGGCGGCGTACGACGCGGCGGGGCAGCCATTGGCAGGCAGCCAGAAAGTGCTCCTTGCTGACTACTAAATACTTAAACTAAGCGCGTGTTCAGGAGCTTACAAGAACGTCATGCTCATCTGGCGTCCGCTTGTCGAAGCATCTCTACCGCTTCATTGAACGGCGCGGATGAAGCGGTAGAGATGCTTCGACAAGCGGACGCCAGATGAGCATGACGTTCTAAAAGAGATATTGGCAAAATCTAAACACGTTCTAAGCAGCACGGGCGCCTTACCTCAATCAGGGCGGGGGCCCGGTAGCTAGCCAGCTTTGCGGAGCCCACTAGCCGCTGCCACGCCAAGCACAAAAACGAGCTACCGTAGCGCGCCGCCTAGTGGCCCACCAGCCGCGCGCTATAGTAGCTCACCCCAACGGCTCCTGAGTCCGCCAACTATCGGCAGGCCCAGGAGCCGTTGGCGTTTAGCCGTGCTTCGCACCGGTGGGGGCCGGCTGGGGGCTAGCCAGCCGCTGGGCCAGGGTATAGGAGATACTCCACATTTCGGACGCTCTTCTGAAATATGGAATGGCTATCAATCAGACCCAAGCATTACTGCTTGTAAATAAGATATTTATGAAAAAAATGCTGATTGGCACTGGCTTGGCACCACTGGGGCCAAACCCAGTAACTCATGTTCAAATCTCAAAAGGTATTCCTGGTCGATGACGACCCTTTCTGCCGCCAGCTAATCGAGTACGCCATCCGCGGGGCGGGCTACGACGACGTGCAGACCTTCGACAACGGGGCGGCCTGCCTCGATGCCCTCACCGAGGAGCCCGCCATCATCTTCCTCGACCAGATGATGGGCAGCGTGTCGGGCACCGACGCGCTCAAAACCATCAAGCGCTTCAACCCCGACATCTACGTGGTGCTCGTGAGTGGCCAGCAGCAGGTGCAGGTGGCCGTGGACTCGCTCAAGTACGGCGCCTTCGACTACGTGGTGAAGGACGAGCGGCTGGCCGAGCGCCTCACCACGGTGCTGGCCAAAATAGAGCGGCTCCAGGTGCTGCTGGCCAGCCGCCGGCCGGCCCGGCCCCGCTTTTTGTCCGTTTTCTCCCTCTTATCCAGCCTGCTAGCCCTGGTGGCGGGCAAACCCACTGCTTCCTAACTACATGAAAAAAATAATACATTCGCTTTCCCTACACCGGCTCACGCTGGCCGCCCTGCTGGTGCTGGGCCTGCTCAGCAGCTGCACCCAGAACCTGTTTCAAACCAAGGGCAAGCTGCCCTGGGCCACCAACCTGGCCGTGGGGCCCGACTACCAGTACCGCCTGCGCAAGGACGACAAAATCAGCATCAGCGTCTGGGACCACGAGGAGCTGAGCGTGGGCTCCATCTACAGCCTCTACAGCGTGAACGAGGTAGATGGCAAATGGACCCTGGTGGATGCCGCCGGCAACCTCAACATGCCCAAGGTGGGCACCTACCACGTGGAGGGCCTCACCATTCCGCAGGCCGAAGAAGAGCTGGAGCGCGTGCTGGGCAAGTGGGTCGTCAACCCACAGATTACCCTCAAGGTGCTCAATATGCAGGTAACCGTGCTGGGCGAGGTGAATGCCCCCGGCAACCAGCACCTTGATAAAGAGCGCAATACCCTGGTAGAGGTGCTGGGCAAGGCCGGCGACTTCGGCGTGTACGGCGACAAGCGCCACGTGAAAGTGCTGCGCCAGAATGCCCAGGGCACCCGGGCTACGGAAATCAACCTGACCCAGCTCAGCAGCTTCGAGCGCGACAACATCGTCATCCTGCCCGGCGACGTGGTGTACGTGCCCTCCAAAAACGGCAAGCAGTTCGACCGCAAATCGCCCTCCGTGCTCGGGGTAGCCTCCATCATCAGCACCATCGTCATTTTATTCCGCTTCGTTTTATAAATACTTGGTCATGAGTGAATTTAACCAAAACCTGCGCCTGCTGCGCCCCTTTTGGCGGGGCCTGCCCGTGGTGGCGCTCTGCACCGGCCTGAGCGTATCGGCCGCCTGGCAGTACCTGCGCTACGCCACGCCGCAGTACGAGAGCACGGCCAAAATCAAGCTGGCCGACGTGAACGAGGGCCCCATCAACACAACCCTGATTAAAAACCTCGACGCGTTTTCGGGCGATAACCGCACCAGCGCCGAGGTCGAGCTGGTGCGCTCGCCGCTGCTGCTGGGCCGCGCCCTCGACCGCGTGCCCTTCGGCCAGAGCACCTACCGCGTGGGCAAGGTGCGCACCACCGAGCTGTACAAGGCCAGCCCCTTCGTGGCCGAGGTGGCGCTGCGCAACCCCCGGTGGGCCGAGGAGAAGTTTGACCTGCACGTGGATGCGGCGGGCGGCGTGCAGCTCACGGCGCCCTCGGGCGAGCTGGCTACCGGCCGCGTGGGCGAGCTACTGCATATGACCGGGGCCGACGTGCGCATCGGGCGCAACGACTCGCTGCTGCGCGCCCGCCCCGACCTGGCCCTGGCCGACCACTACCAGTTTGTGCAGCACGACCGCGCCCACCTGCTCGAAGCCGTGGCCGGCCGCCTCGACGTGACCAGCACCGACCGCAACGTGCCGGTGCTGCGCATCAGCTACCAGAGCCCGGTGCCGCAGAAGTCGGCCGACCTGGTGAACGCCCTGGCCGGTGTGTACTTAGAAGACTACCTGACCACCAAGTACAAGGTGGTGAACGCTACGGCCGAAACCATCGGCGCCCAAATCAAGGCCGTGCGCCGCACGCTGGCGCAGTCGGAAGACACCGTGCAGCAGTACCGCGACCAGAAGCGCATCGTCAACATCAAGCAGGAAACCGACACCGACCTGCACAAGATTGCCGAGCTCAAAATTCAGCGCGCCAACCTGCAAATGAGCCTGGCCGCCGCCAACAACCTCTACGCTTACATGACCGACGGCAAGCGCAGCGCCCTGGACATGGCCCCCAATTTCGAGGCGTTCAACGACATGCTCTCGACCGACATCGTGAAGAAAGTGAAGGACTTGCAGGCCGAGCGCCACGACCTGCTGCTGCGCTTCACGCCCCAGGACGACAAGGTAAAAACCGTGGACCTGAAGCTGGCCGACCTCAACGGCTACCTGCTGGAAAGCGTGCGCAATACCCGCAACACGCTCACCATCAAGTACCGGGGCATCGACCAGACCATCCGGCAGGCCGAGGGCGCCTTCACCGGCCTGCCCACCCGCGAGAAAAACCTGGCCGGGTTGCAGCGCGATTTTGAGCTGAACGAGAAGCTCTACACCTTCCTGCGCGAAAAAGAAACCGAGGCCGCCATTGCCAAGGCCACGCCCACCTCGTACCACCGCATCATTGCCGGGGGCGAGGTGCCTGTGGAGCCGACCTCGCCGCACCGCGCCTTCGTGCTCATCATCTCGGGCTTTCTGGGAATGCTGCTGGGCGTACTGCTGGTGTACCTGTGGTCGGTGGCCCGCTCGACGCCCGGCGATGCCCACGGCGTGCAGAAGCAAACCTCTACCCCGCTGGCGCTCAGCATTCCGCACCTGGGCACCGGGCTTGAAGGCCGGCTGGCCTACTTCAAGCAGCTGGTGGTGAAGCTCTCGCTCAAGGGCCTGCTCAACCCCGGCACCAAGCTGGTGGTGAGCGCCTTCACCGACCAAGAAGGCCAGGCCTTCTTCTTTGAGCACCTGCACCAGGTGCTGGCCGCCCAGGGCCTGAAGCTGCGGGCGCTAACCCTGCACGACGCCACTTCGCCCAACCCCGCCGCCCAGCCCGACGAGGTGCTACTAGTGCAAAACCTACTGCTCGCCCACGACAGCCAGGCCCTGGCCGTGATGCGCGAGGCCAGCGCCAACCTCGTCGTCATCGACGGCCAGGCCACGCCCACGGCCCGCCTGCTGGAGCTGGAGCAGCTCATCAGCGAGTTTGCCTTGCCCAACGTGCAGCTCTGCCTCAACCGGGCCGGCTACGCGCCCGGCGTGCTGGGCGGGCTGGGCACCCGCCTGCGGGCCCTCTTTAGCGGGCGCGCCGCGCAGCCCCAGGCTGCCCACCTGCCCGCCGACCTTAGCCTCGACCTGCGCGCGTGAGTGCGCTAGCCTGGCCGGCCCCGCCCCGCTGGGCCGCCCCGCTGGGGCGGCTGCGCCTGGCCCCGCGCTACTGGGTAGTGGCCGGCCAAGCCACCGCGAGCGCCACCAATTTTTTAACTAACATCTTCATTGCCAAGCTGTGCGGGCTAGCCACCTTCGGCGAGTACAGCGCCTGGCAGCTGGTACTGCTGCTGGCGCTGGCGGTGCAGGGCGCCCTCATCACCCAGCCCATGCAGGTGCTGCTGGGCACGCTGCCGGCGGGCCGGCGCGGGCCCTACGGCCAGCTGGTGCTGGCCGGGCAGCTGGCCTTCAGCGGGCTGGCGGTGCTGGCGGTGGCCCTGGGGGCACACCGATTGCCGCAGGCGGCGGCCGTGCTGCCGGCCTTCGTGGTAGTGCTGGCCGCCGCCGGGGGGCAGGATACGCTGCGCAAGTTGCTGCTGGCCCAGGGCAAGGTGCGGGCCGCCCTGGCGGGCGACGTGCTGTCGGCGGCCGGGCAGCTGCTGGTGCTGCTGGCCCTGGCGCTGCGGCCCGCGCCGGCTAGCCTGGCCCAGGTGATGTGGGCCGTGGGCCTCACCACCGTGCCGGCGCTGCTGGTGGGGGGCTGGGCACTGGGCGCGGGGCCCAGCCTGCGCGGCTGGCGCTCCTTGGGGCGGCGGCACTGGCGGCAGGCGCGCTGGCTGCTGCCCACGGCCCTGCTCCAGTGGGGCTCGGCCAATGTGCTGCTGGTGTTTGCGGGCTGGGTGGGCTCGCCGGTGGTGCTGGGCGTGCTGCGCCTGGCCCAAACGGCGATGGGCATATTCAACCTGGGCCTGCAAGCCGTGGAAAACTACGCCCTGCCCCGCCTTAGCCAGTGCTTTTTGCACGCGCCCCGGCAGTTTGTGGCCCAGCGGGCGGCGCTCACCAAAAAAATGCTGCTGGCCGCCGGCCCCCTGCTGGCGCTGCTGGCGCTGGCGGCGGGGCCGCTGCTGGCCCGCTTCGGGCCGGCCGGCGGCGCCGAATACGCGGCGCTGCTGCGCTGGTGCTGCCTGCTCTACGTGGTCATTCTGCTGGTGTATCCGCTGCGCCTCACGGTGCGGCTGCTGGCCGATTCGCGCCACTACTTCGGGGGCTACGTGCTCAGCATTGCGGCCTCGCTGCTGAGCGTGCGCTGGCTCACGGCGCACTTTCAGGCCAGCGGGGTGGTGCTGGGCTGGCTGCTGGCCCAGCTGGTGCTGGGTGCTTACTGGGCCTGGGCCGTGCGCCGGGCCGCTCCAACTATTGCTTTTGCTTCGTCATGAAAATCATTCACTTAATCTTGGGCAAGGCCAACCCCGAGCGCATGAACGGCGTGAACAAGGTGGTGCACGCGCTAGCTACCCAGCAGCACCGCGCCGGCCTCGACGTGGCCGTGTGGGGCATCACCGCCGACCTCACCGACAACTACCCGGCGCGCGAGTTTGCCACCCGGCTGTTTCCCGCCCGGCGCAATCCGTTTGGGCTGGCCCCGGCGCTGGCCCAGGCGCTGCGCCAATTGGCCGGCGCGGGGCCGGCGGTGGTGCACCTGCACGGGGCTTTCATCCCGGTGTACTTCACGGTGGCGCGCCGGCTGGCGGCGCTGCGCCTGCCCTACGTGCTCACGCCCCACGGCAGCTACAGCCCGGCCGCCCTGCGCAAGAGCCGCCTGGCCAAGCTCGTGTACCAACGCTTGTTTGAGAGCTACCTGCTGCGGCGGGCGGCCCGCGTGCACTGCCTGGGCGAAAGCGAGGTGGTGGGCGTGCGCGCCCTCAACCCGCGGCTGGCCACCGCGCTGCTGCCCTACGGCTTCGAGCCACCGCAGGCCGTGGTGCCGGCCGCGCCCGCCGCGCCGGGCCGCTTCCGGGTGGGCTTTTGCGGGCGCCTCGACGACCACCACAAGGGCCTGGCTTGCCTGCTGGCGGGCTTCGCCGAATTTGCTCACCAGGTGCCGGCCGCCGAGCTCTGGATTATCGGCGACGGTCCCGACCGGGCGCGGGTTGATTTTTGGGCCGAGGCCGCGCCAGCCGGCTCGGTACAGCTGCTGGGCAGCCGCTACGGCGACGAGAAAATCGGCCTGCTGGGCCAGCTCGACGTGTTTGCCCACACCTCGCACTACGAGGGCCTGCCCACCGCCGTGCTGGAGGCCGTGGCCCTGGGCGTGCCCTGCGTGGTGACGGAGGCCACCAACCTAGGCAGCTACGTGCGCGACTTCGGCTGCGGCGAGGTGCTGGCCGCGGCCAGCCCCACCCTGCTGGCCGCGGCCCTGCACCGCCTGCACGCCCGCTGGCTGGCCCAGGTGCCGGGCAGCAGCCTGGCCCCGCACTGCCGCGACATGGTGGCCACCGCCTTCTGCTGGCCCCGGCTGCTGCCCGCCTACCAGCAGCTCTACCAACAAGCCCTGGCCGCTTAACTCCTTTCTATGCAAGCTACTACTACGCCGCACCGCTCCTTTTTGCGCACGATGGGCTGGCTGCTCACGCTCATTCTGCTCATCAAGCTGGCCGGTTTTTTTACCTGGAACAACGACGTGGGCACCACCCGCGCCTTCAAGCTGGTAAGCCGCGTGGCCATGACGGCCGCCGCCTACGGGGCCTACCGCCTGGTGCTGCGCCGCGGGGCCATCGACTCGTTTCGCTGGCACAATAGCCTCTCACCGCTGCTCTACGCCGGCTACCTGCTGCTGGGACTAGCCTCCGTGCTGTGGTCTACCAACCCCGGCTACTCGCTCTTGCAGTGGCTCATGGACCTCGAAACGCTGGTTTTTGCCTTCTACTTCGCCAAGTGCTTTTTGCTGCTGAATGAGTTTTTCCCCGACAGTCCGGTGCGCTTCTACCAGGTGCTGGGCAATGCGGCGTTCCTGATTTTGCTCGTCTTTCTGCTGGGCCTGCTGGTGGCGCCCGACGTGTTTTACCGCCTCACCCACGACGGCGACGAGGCCCGCCTGGGCGGCTATCTCATGAACCCCAACGAGCTGGGCATGCTCTGCGTGGTCGGCATGGCCTGCCTGGCCTTCAACTACTACCGGCGGCACCGGCGGGTGCTCACCACCGTCCAAATCGGACTGCTGCTGCTGGCGCTGGTACTCACGGGCTCGCGCTCGTCGCTGGTGGGTGGCCTGCTGATTGGCTTTTTCCACGTGCAGCAGTCGGGCAGCGCTCGCCTCAAAATCGCCGCCAACCTGGCGGCCCTGCTGGCCCTACCGGCCCTCTTGCCACTCATCTTCATCAAGCAGGGCGGGGTCGAGGAAGTGCTGAGCCTGACGGGCCGCCTGCCCTTCTGGCGGGCGCTGCTCACCGAGGCGCTGCCCCGCGAGCCGCTGCTCGGCTACGGCTTCATGCGCATCAGCTACGGCGAATATTTCCAGAGCGTGCACACCTACGCCGCCCAAATGGCCCACAACACCTTCATCCAGGTACTGCTCAACCTGGGGCTGGTGGGCTTCACGCTGGCCATGCTCCAGCTGGGCTTCACCATCCGGGCCTTTGTGCGCACCCCCGACCGGCAGCTGCGGCTGCTGGGCGTGGGCCTGCTCATTCCCATCCTCATCAACTCCTTCACCGAGTTCGGCATTTTTGGGATGACCAACTACGGCATCCTTTTCTACCAGCTGCTCATCTGCTTCGGCAGCCTGCGCTACTACGCCCGGCTCTCGGCCCCCGAGCAGCAGCACCTGCGCCAGCGCCGCCCCGAGCTTGCCGTGGCTTAGTAGGCAATCTGCTGCTTATAAGAAAAATATAGTGCCCTTAGTGCCGTGGCTGTGCCGTTGGCATCACCTCGCGTCCCTCTCCTTCTACCATTTTTCACACCCATGAAACCATCTTTTCCCCTCCTTTCGGGCGGCACCCTCGCCGCCCTGCTCCTGGCCAGCGGCTGCGCCAGCACCACCGAAACCAAGCGCCCCACGGCCGCCCGCACCACTAGCACGGCGGCCATCGCCATGAACCAGGCCGTGCCCAACGACCCCGCGCCGACCGAGCCCGCCGGGCCCGGCGCCGCCGCCGCCCTGCTCGACCCCGCCGCCCTCTCGGCCAAGGAGGCCAGCGCGGCCCGCGCCACCGAGCGCCTTCTCACCGCCGCCGATTACCGCACCCAGCTGGCCCGCGCCAACGAGGAGCTGAAGGCGCACCCCAAAAGCGGCCGGGCGCTCTTCGAGCGGGCCAAGGCCAACTCGAAGCTCAAAAACTACAAGGCCGCCCGGCTCGATTATCTCACGGCCATCCGCCTGCTGCGCAGCAACCCCGACGTGCACTACAACAAGGCCGTTAACGAGCTGATGTTGAGTGAGTACCGGCTAGCCGTGGTGGACTTCAGCGGCGCCGTGCGCCTGCGGCCCGACGACAAGGAGGCTTTCTTCGGGCGGGGCGTGGCCAAGATGCAGCTCTACCAGTACAAGGCCGCCGTGGCCGACTTCACCCGCGCCCTGGCCCTCGACTCGCTCTACGCCGACGCCTTCGAGTACCGGGGCATCAGCTACGCCTACGTGGACCGCGAAAAGGAGGCCCGCCGCGACTTGGAGCGAGCCGTGCAGCTCAACCCCGCGGCCCAGAAAAGCCTGCGCCACTACAGCACCAGCCTGGTGCAGAAGTAGGGCTAGCCCCGGCGGCCCCGGCTAGCCGTCTACCTACCCATACCAGAATCGCACCTCCGCAATGGCTTTCCTTAAAAACCTGGCCGCGCAAGCGCTGGGCACCACCCACCACCGCATTTTTGGGCTCGACCTGCTGCGGGCCGTGGCCATTCTCATCACCGTGTACGGCCACGCCGTGATGCTGGTGCCGCCCGCCTACCAGTCGTGGCACAACCTGCCGGCCTCGGCCATCGACGGGGTCAACGTCTTTTTCGTGCTCAGCGGCTACCTCATCGGCGGCATTCTGCTCAAGGCGCTGCTCGACCCGCACCGGCCGTTTTCGCTGCGGCACTTCTGGCTGCGGCGCTGGCTGCGCACGCTGCCCGCCTACCTGGTGGTGCTGGGCAGCGTGGTGGCCGTGGCGGCGGCGCAGCACCGGCTGCCGGCTGGGGTGTGGCGCTACTTCTGCTTCAGCCAAAACCTGGCCGCGCCGCACCCCACCTTTTTTCCCGAGGGCTGGAGCCTGGCCGTGGAGGAATGGTTTTACCTGCTGTTTCCGGTTACGGTGCTGCTGCTGGTGGGCGTGCTGCGCAACCGCCGGCTGGCGCTGGTGGGCACCATCGGGCTGTTTCTGGTGCTGCCGCTGGTGTTCAAGTACTACCAATACCGCCAGGGGCAGGGCCTCGACGCGGCGCTCTGGGACGCCTACTACCGCCGCGTGGTGGCCGCCCGCCTCGACGCCATTGCCCTAGGCGTGCTGGGCTGCTACGTGCAGCACTACCACGCCGGCCTGTGGCGCGGGCTGCGCCGGCCGGGCCTATGGCTGGCGGCCGGGCTGCTGGCCATTACGTTTCTCTACCCCAAGCTGGGGCCCAACGTCTTGTTCTACAACGTATGGCTGCGCCCCCTGCTCGAAGGCCTCACGGTGCTGCTGGTGCTGCCCTACTTTGGGCAGCTGCGCTACGCCCACTACACCCCGGCCATGCGCGGCCTCACACTGCTGAGCCTCATTTCTTATTCTATGTACCTGCTCAATAAGTCGGTGCTTATCAAGCTGGTACTGCTGCCGCTTACCCAGGCAGTATTCACGCCCTATCTGGGGGCGGGCGGCTGGCTCGTCGCCTACGCCCTGTACTGGGCGCTGCTGCTGGTTGGGGCTTTGCTGCTCTACACCTACGTCGAGCAGCCCTTCATGCGCCTGCGCGATGCCTGGGCCCGGCCGCAGCCCGCGGCTCCGGTGCCCGCCCCCGCGGGCTAGCCACCCAGCCCGGCGGCCGGGCCCGGCTGGTAGTTTGTAAGCAAGGGTCAATAAGCCCGTCCTGCTTATCTGGTGTCCGCTTGCCGAAGCATCTCGCTTACATCGTTAGGCTAATAATCCTAGCTGCGCGAGCGAGATGCTTCGGCAAGCGGCCGCCAGCTGAGCAGGACGGGCTTTTAAATTCTTCGGTGTTAAAGGAGGCTGGTCCGCAGGGGCTAGCTTCCTTTTTTTTAGCTGGCTGTGGACACCCCCGCCGCCGCTAGCCAGGCTGGCATAATCAACGCTGCTGCGCCATAGTGCTGATTCCAGATGCTGGAAATCTATTCTAGCATCTGGAGCAAGCAAGTATATGCTAACAAACTATCTGTTGATTAACAATAAGTTAATCAACTAAAAATCTTTGGCATCCGCTTGGCCTTGGGGCTGGCATGACGCAACCACTACCTTTTCCTCCTTCCTCCCTTGGCGAAGACCCGGCGGCGCTACCGGCGCTGCTGGCGCGCCTGGGCTACGTGCCCGCCGCCGCCGGCGTGCGCCTGCGCGGCTGCCACAACCCCGATGGCAGCCTGCGTTGGGCCTGGCCCACCACCCTGCGGCAGCCCCTGTTTTTAGAATTTTACAGCGCGGCCTCGCCCAAGGCGCGGCTGTTCAGCGCCCTGGTGCGGCTCGTGTTTTTCTGCCGGCTGCAAGGGCTGTTTTTTCGGCGGCTGCCGGGGCGCTTCGCGGCTACGGGCCAGCAGGCCTGGCCAGCGGCCGATTTTGCGCTGTTTACCGGCACGCCGGGGCCCAACCGCAAGGCCGTGTGCTGCTACGACCAGGCGCCCGGCCAGCGCGTGTTTGCCAAGCTACCGCTAGGGCCCGCCGCCCCGGCCAAGCTCCGCGCCGAGGCTCAGCACCTGCGCACGCTGGCCCAACTGGGCGGCACTTCCTTCGGCCGGCCCCAGGTGCTGGCCTCCGATGTTGACTACTTGCTGCAAAGCGGCGTGAAAGCCGCCGGGGCCCGGCGCACGGCCCATTTCGGGCCCGCCCACGCCCGCTGCCTGGCCGAGCTGCTGGCCACCACGCAGGTGCGGCAGCCGCTGGCGGCCAGCGCCACCTGGTGCACCCTCACCGCCCAGGTGGCTAGCCTGCAAGCCCTGCCCGAAACCCGCGTACCCTTCGGCCTGCGCACCAAGCTGCACCACCTGCTGCAAACCATCGACCCGCAGCAGGAAGCCACGTTCGCCTTCGCCCACGGCGACTTCACGCCCTGGAACTGCTGGGCTGGCCCCACTGGGCTGGCGCTCTACGATGTGGAGCTGGCTCAGCCCGAGGCCTCGCTGCTCTACGACCTCTTTCACTTTGAGGTGCAGCAGGGCTTGCTGGTGGCGCGGCGGCCCGCCGCGGCCCTCAAGGCCCACGCGCTGGCCGTGGCTAGCCAGCACTTTGGCGCGGTGCCGGCCGCCGAGCTGGCCCTGGCGTGGCAGCTGTATTTGCTGCACCAGGCTTCGACTGGCGCCCTGCTCTACCACGCGCAGGCAACCTGGCACGCGCAAGTAAGCTGGCTGCTCACGGGCTGGAACGACTTGCTAACCCTGGAGCTGGCTGCCACCGTGGCGCACCGCCAGCTAGCCCTCTACGACCTGCTCGACCGCGTGCAGCTGCTGCCGCAGCCCGGCGTGGTACTCAAGCCCCGCGCGGCCAACGCCTATTACCCGGCCCCCACCTCGGACCTTGACCTGCTGCTGGCCCCGGCCGATGCCCCGGCAATGGTGCGCTTTCTGCGGGGCTTTGCGCTGGTGCAGTCGGCGGCGGTGCGGCCGGCGGCGCACATGGTATCAGTCGATTGCGTGTTCCAGGATGGCTCGCTGCTGTCAGTAGACTTGCTGCACGCTCTGCACCGCAAGGCGCTGCACCTGCTCGATGCCGCCCAGGTGCTGGGCCAGGCCGAGCGGGGCGCAGCGGGCGTGCCGGTGCCCACGCTGCTGCACGACTTTGCCTACACCTGGCTATTCTACTGGCTCAATCAGAGCGACTTGCCCCTTCAGCACCTGCGCTACTTTCAGCAGCAGCCGCCCGCCCAGCAGGCCGCCATGCTGGCGCACTTGCAGCAGGCCTACGGCATCACGTTTAGCTGCCTGGCCTGCGCCAGCGTGTACCAGTCGGCCAAGGCCGGGCACGTGCACTTTGCCCTGCGCCAGGCCCCGGCCAACGGCCGCTGGGCCCGCAAGCGGCGGGGCCTGCGCTACCTGTTGCACACGGCGGCCGAGTTTGCGCGGCCCGGCGGCCTCGTCATCACCTTCAGCGGGGTCGATGGCGCGGGCAAGTCCACCGTTATCGAGCACGTGAAGGAGGGGCTCGAAAAGAAGTGGCGCAAGCGTGTGGTCGTCATCCGGCACCGGCCGTCGGTGCTGCCCATCCTTAGCGCCTGGCAGTACGGCAAGGCCGGCGCCGAGGCCCGCAGCGTACAAAACCTGCCCCGCCAGGGCCAGAACCACAGCCTGGCCTCGTCGCTGGCCCGCTTCGGCTACTACTACGCCGATTACGTGGTGGGCCAGGTAGTTATCTGGCTACGGCACACGCGGCGCGGCCACGTGGTACTCTACGACCGCTACTACTTCGACTTCATCAACGACGGGCGGCGCAGCAACATCCACCTGCCCGCCCGCTTCACGCAGGCGCTCTACGCCTTCGTCAACAAGCCCCGGCTCAATTTCTTCCTGTACGCTGACCCGCAGGAGATTTTACGTCGCAAGCAGGAGCTTTCGGCCGGCACCATCACCCAGCTCACGCAGCAGTACCAGGCGCTGTTTGGCCAGCTCGGCACCCGCTACCGCCGCTCGCGCTACGTGCCCATCGAAAACCAGGACCTCGACACCACGCTGGCGCTCATCGGGCGCTACATCCAGCAGGAAATCTAGCCGCCGGCTAGCCTTGGCATTGAGCTTATAATCAATAAAATATTTATGAAATCTTTACTCGAACGCTGGGTGCGGCGCCGCAACCCCGACTTTGCCCTGCACCCGGCCGTGGGCCCCGGCGTGCTGCTGAGCTTCGGCCTGCGCACGGCCCAGAGCCTGCTGCGCGGCAGCCGCCTGTGGCTGCGGGGCCGGGCGCCGGGCGGGGCCATGCTGGGCCGGGGCGTGCGGTTTCAGCACCTGGGGCTCATTCGCTTCGGGCGCTGGCTAAAAGTTGGCGATTACGTGCGCTTTAGCGGCCTGGGCACGGGCGGCCTCACCCTGGGCGACCGCGTGAGCATTGGGGCCTTCAGCCAGGTTATCGTGTCCACGTCCTTGCACGAGCCGGGGCAGTTTATCGAGCTGGGTAGCCGCGTGGGCATCGGCGAGTTTGCCTACCTGGGCGGCGGTGGCGGCCTGCGCATCGGCGACGACTGCATCGTGGGCCAGTACTTCAGCTGCCACCCCGAAAACCACCGGCACGCCGACTACGCCGCCCCCATTCGCCTGCAAGGCGTCACGCGCCAGGGCATCACCATCGGGCCCAACTGCTGGATTGGCAGCAAGGTAACCGTGCTCGACGGCGTGACCATCGGGGCGGGCTGCGTGGTGGCGGCCGGGGCGGTGGTGACGCGCTCGGTGCCAGCGGGCAGCGTGGTGGCCGGCGTGCCCGCCCGCCTCATTGGCCGCCGTGAGCCGGCCGCCGCCCCACCGCCGGCCGCTAGCATCCTCCCCCACGCCTACTCCTTATCCGCATGAAAACTGTGCTCATCACGGCCTACGCCGTGAACCCCTACAAAGGCTCCGAAGATGGCATGGGCTGGAATTTTATTCTCCAGGCCGCTCGCTTTCAGAAGGTTATTGCCGTGACGCGCCGCAACAACGGCCCGCACATTGCCCGCTACCTGGCCGACAACCCGGCCGTGGCTGCCCAGGCCGCCGGCGTCGAGTTTCGCTACTTCGACCTGCCCGCCTGGACGCGCTGGTGGAAAAAAGGCCCGCTGCTCTCGCTCATCTACTTCTACATGTGGCAGTTGGGGCTGGCCGTGTGGCTGCGCCCCCAGCGGCGAGGGGTAGACATCGTGCACAACCTCAACTTTCACAACGACTGGACGCCTAGCTTCCTGTGGCTGCTGGGCCGGCCGCTGGTGTGGGGCCCCATCGGGCACCACCCGCCCATTCCGGCCAGCCACTTGGTGCGCTACGGCCTGGCCGCGTTTGCCAAGGACCGCGCCATTGGTAGCCTGAAGCACATTTTCTGGGCGCTCGACCCCTTTTTGCGCGTCACGCGCCGGGCCGCCGGGCAGGTACTGTGCATGAACTCGGCGGTGGCCCCGCGCCTGGGGCTAGCCGCCGAGCGCTACGAAATCATGCCCTCAGTAGCCGTTGACCTACCCCTCGAAAGCCCGGCCGACGCCGCGCCCAAGGCCGACTTCACGGTGATGATTGCCGCCCGCATGGTGCCGCTCAAGGGCTTCGACATGGTGATTCTGGCGTTTGCCCGCTTCTACCACGCCCTGCCCGCCGCCGAGCAGGCCGGGGTGCGGCTGCTGCTGGTGGGCAGCGGCCCCGAAAAGCACCGCCTCACCAACCTGTTGCGCAGCAACGGCCTCAGCGCCTGCACTGTGCACCGCCCCTGGCTCGAGCGCCCGGAACTGCTGGCCCTCTACGCCGAGGCTTCGGTGTTTTTCTTCCCCTCGCACGAGGGCGCCGGCATGGTGGTGGCCGAGGCCATGAGCTACGGCGTGCCGGTGCTCTGCTACGAAAACGAAGGCCCCGGCGAGCTCACGCCCGCCGCCTCCAGCCTCAAGGTGCCCTACCGCCGCTTCGCCCAAAACGTGCAGGACTTTGCCGAGCGCCTAGCCTGGCTGCACACCTCGCCCCCGCTGCTGGCGGCCGAGGCGGCCCTGTGCCGCCGCCACGTGGCCCAGCACCACACCTGGGAGCAGCGCGGCCACCAGCTGCGGGGCATCTACCAGCAGGCCGTGGCGGCCTAGCCGTGAGGCTACCCATTGATTGTCAACTTACTCCCAATTGTTTGAGCTACTTCTATTTCTGATACCCATGACCCGCGTTATTGCCGTTCATTTACTCAACGACCGCAGCGGCAGCCCGCTGGTGCTGCGCCAGGCGCTGGGCGTGCTGGCCCAGGCCGGCTACGCCATCGACCTGCTCACGGCCACGCCCGGCGCGCCGGGCTTTCTCAGCGACCTGCCCGGCGTGACCACCCACCCGCTCGCCTACCGCTGGTCGCCCAGCCAGTGGCGCACGCTGCTCTACTTTGCCCTGGCGCAGTGGCTGGTTTTCTGGAAGGTGTGGCAGCTGGCTAATTCAGCTAGCGTGGTCTACGTCAACTCGTTGCTGCCCGCCGGGGCGGCGCTGGCCGCCCGCTGCCGGGGGGCGCGGGTGGTGTACCACCTGCACGAAGTGTCGCTGCGCCCGGCCCCGCTGCGCTGGCTGCTGTGCCAGGTGGCGCGGCGCACGGCTCACCAGGCTCTCTGCGTGTCGGCGCACGTGCGCCAAGCGCTGGCCCTGCCCGCAGTACCGCAGCAAGTGCTGTATAACTCACTAGAAAACAGTTTTTTGCAGCAGGCGGGCTGCACCCTCCTGCCCCGGCCCGCCGCCCAGCCCTTCACGGTGCTCATGGCCTGCTCGTTGCGCGACTACAAGGGCGTGCCCGAGTTTTTTGCCTTGGCCCGCGCCCTGCCCGAGTTCGCGTTTGAGCTGGTGCTGAACGCCGCGCCCGCCGCCGTGGCAGCCTACGCAGCCCAGCACCCGGCCCCGGCCAACCTGTGCCTGTTTCCGGCCACGGCCGACATGCACCCGCACTACCAGCGCGCCGCGGTGGTGGCCAACCTCTCGCGGCCCGATGAGTGGGTCGAAACCTTCGGCATGACCATTCTGGAGGCGCTCAGCTACGGGCGGCCCGTTATCGTGCCCCCGGTGGGCGGCGTGGCCGAGGTCAACGAGCATGCCCGCACCGGCTTCGCCATCAACGGGCGCGACCTGCCGGCCCTGGTGCACGCCCTGCGGCTGCTGCACGGCCACGCCGGCCTCTACGCCCGCCTGGCCGCCGCGGCGCGGCACCGCGCCGCGGCCTTTGGCCCCGAGCGCTTTGCCGAGCAGCTGCGCCAGGTATTCCGGGAGGTGTCGGCCCCCGCCACCCGCCCCGCTAGTGCGCTACCGCTCGTGGCTAGCCCCGCGGCGCCCGCCGAGTTGGCCGCCGCGTAGGGCACTTCTCACTATAACAAGCAATTAATCAAGCGTATAACCACCCATGTCTGTCCCCAAAAAAGTAGCCATCATCGGCACGGTAGGGCTGCCCGCCTGCTACGGAGGGTTTGAAACCCTGACGGCCTTTCTCGTCAAGCACCTGCACCACGAGCATGCGCTCACGGTGTATTGCAGCGGCAAAAAATACCCCAAGGCCGAGCGCCGCACGCACTACGAAAGCGCCCGGCTGGTGTACCTGCCCTTCCAGGCCAACGGGGCGCAGAGTATCATCTACGACTGCGTGTCGATTCTGCACGCGCTGTTCTTTGCCGATGTGCTGCTCATTCTGGGCGTGCCAGGCAGCCTGCTGCTGCCATTTGTGCGCTGGTTTACCAACAAGAAAATCATTATTTCCATCGACGGCATCGAGTGGCGGCGCGATAAGTGGAACCGCTACGCCAAGTGGTTTTTGCGCTGGTCGGAGAAGCTGGCCATCCGGTTTGCGCACGCCGACATCTCGGACAACGACGCCATCCAGAACTACACGGCCCGCGCCTACAGCTCGCGCAGCCGCGTTATCGAGTACGGCGGCGACCACGCCCGCAAGCAGCTCATCACCGACGACTACCTCACCCGCTACCCATTTCTGGCCAAGCCCTACGCCTTTAAGGTGTGCCGCATCGAGCCCGAAAACAACGTGCACCTCGTGCTCGCCGCTTTTGCCGAGCTGGCCAGCTACCCCTTTGTGCTGGTGGGCAACTGGGCCAACAGCGCCTACGGCCGCGAACTCAAGGCCGAGTACGCCGCCTACCCCAACCTGCACCTGCTCGACCCCATCTACGACCAGGTGAACCTGGATGTGCTGCGCAGCAACTGCTACGTGTACGTGCACGGCCACAGCGCCGGCGGCACCAACCCCTCCCTGGTCGAAGCCATGCGCCTGGGCCTGCCCGTGCTGGCCTTCGATGTCGCGTTCAATAAAGCAACCACCGAGCACCAGGCGGTGTATTTCGCCTCGGCGGCCGACCTGTGCCAGCACATTACCAACACGCGCTTCGGCACCTGGCTAGCCCTGGGTCAGCAAATGCAGGCCATTGCTGAGCGGCGCTACAACTGGGCCACCATCGCCAAAAAGTACCACTACCTCATCGAAAAAGTAGCGCAGCCGGCTAACGCTCAACCGCAAAAAGACTTGCGGGCGCAGCTTAGTCGCCTGCGCCAGGCCGAATTGCTCGACCACCAATTAGGTCAATACGCCACGCCCACCTTGTTCTACGAGGAGGAAGTATAGCCAGCGTACTACCCAGTTCAAGAGTGCAAGCCTGCCTTACAATACACTGTTGGTACTCTTCTTTGAAACAATTTGTTTAAAGCGAAAAATGAAAGATTTTTTTGTCTTTTTCAAAGTAAAATACCTTTTGTAGAACTTTGTATTTTCTAGCTATTATCTTAGATAAATAAATTGCCAATAGTGTCTGGGTAAGCTGCCGCGAAAAGGCTGTAACCTTGTTAAGTTATATTTCATAAGTACTCTTATCGTTTTCCACACACTGAGGATAGTGCGGTAGCCACGACCAGGGCATACGCAAAGCAGTGTCGGCTAGCCGAGCCGGTAGGCGGCCCCGCCACCATTACTCGCTCCCGGGTGCGGGCGCGGGGCACGCTAGTTTTTGCAGCCGGGCCGGGGCTACCGGGCCATCCTTGCCTTTAGTACCTGAATGGAGATACCGTTTACCATTTTTATTGTTGAAGATGACCCCTGGTATGGGCAGCTGCTGCACTACCATCTTTCGCTGAACCCCACCGACCACGTGCACCTCTGGACGTCGGGGCAAGAGTGCCTGCAACACATGCACACGCAGCCCGACGTGGTAACCATCGACTTTTCGCTGCCCGACGTGAGCGGCGACAAGCTGCTGCAACAGCTCAAGCAGCGCTGGCCCGACGTGCCGGTCATCGTCATCAGCGCGCAAAACAAGATTGCCACGGCCGTGCAGCTGCTCAAGCTGGGAGCGGCTGACTACCTGATAAAGGACGACAATACCAAGGACTTGCTCTGGAACGCCGTGCAGCGCCTGCGCGTCACCCGCGACCTGCGGGCGCAGGTGAAGCAGCTCGAAAGCCAGTTGCAGGACAAGTATGACTTTGGCCGAATTCTGAAGGGCAACAGCCCGGTTATTCACCAGCTATTTGGGCTGATGGAGAAGGCCGCCCAAACGCCGGTAACCGTGTCGGTTACCGGCGAAACCGGGACTGGCAAAGAACTGGTAGCTAAGGCTATTCACATGAAATCGGCGCGGCACAAGAAGCCGTTCGTGGCCGTGAACATGGCCGCTATTCCGGCCGAGCTGCTGGAGAGCGAGCTTTTTGGGCACGAGAAGGGGGCCTTCACGAGCGCCGTGGCCCGCAAGATTGGCAAGTTCGAGGAGGCCAACGGCGGCACGCTGTTTCTGGACGAGATTGGCGACCTGAACCTGGCCATCCAGTCGAAGCTGCTGCGCGTGCTGCAAGAGCGCGAGTTGCAGCGCGTGGGGGGCAACGAGCGCATCAAGCTCGACGTGCGCCTCGTGACGGCCACCCACAAAAGCTTGGCGGAGGAGGTGAAGAACGGCACCTTCCGCGAGGACCTCTACTACCGTATTATCGGGCTGCCGCTGGTGCTGCCGCCCCTGCGCGAGCGGGGCCAGGACGTGCTGTACCTGGCCAAGCATTTCGTCGATGAGTTTTGCGCCGAGTACGGCAAGCCGACGCTCACGCTGGCCCCGTGCGCCCTCGACAAACTGCGGGCCTACGACTACCCCGGCAACGTGCGCGAGCTGAAAACCATCGTGGAGCTGGCTGCCGTGCTCAGCAACGGCCCCGTGATAGAGGCCAGCGACGTGCTCTTCGCGCCGGCCGGGCGCGAGGCGGGCTTTCTGGCTTCGGAGAAAACGCTGCGCGAGTACACCCGCACCATCGTGCGCCACTATCTGGATAAGTACCCCGGCAACGTGCCGCTGGTGGCCCAAAAGCTCGACGTGGGGAAGTCTACGATTTACAAAATGATACAGGACGGCGAAGTATAGCCCCGGTTTTTTACCCTCATTTTTTTCCGGTGTCTTATGTCTTCTGACGAGCCGACGTGCGCGGCGCTGCGCCAAACCCTGGGCGAGCGCGAGGCCGAAATTGCGTCGTTGCGGGCGCAGCTGGCGGCGGCCCAGCTGGCCGCCACCAGCCCCTACCTCGGCGACCTGCCCAACTTTGTGGCCCAGATGCAGAGCCTGTTCGTGGGCGTGGTCACTACCGACCAGGACGGGCTGCTTCAGTGGGCCAATTCCCGCTTTCTGGCGCGCTGCCGGTGCCGGCTGCCCGCGCTGCTGGGCCAGCCCCTGAGCAGCCTGCTGACCGGCAGTCCGCTCGACGAGGCTACCCAGGCCCTGATAGCGGCGGGCACGGCCGGGGGGCACTCCTTTCAATTCGACCTGCCCGACCCTGGCCCCGACCACCAGGGCGGCTGGCTGCGCGTGCGGATGCAGCCCCTGCGGCTGCCGGCGGCAGCCAAGCTCGTCTTCGTGGGGCTGCTGGAAGACATTACGCAGGAAAAGCTGGACCAACTGGCCCTGGCCGAGAGCGAGCGCCACTACCGCGACCTGGCCGACAACATTCCCGGGGTGCTCTACCGCTGGCGCAAGCACCCCGATGGGATGCTGACGTCGCTCTACGCCAGCCCCAAGCTGCACGAAACCTTCGGCCTCACGCTGGCCGATATTCCGCGCCTGGGCGAGTTCGTGCACCCCGACGACCGCGCCCGCTGGTACGAGTCGCTGGCCGTGGCCAAGGCCCTGGGCGACGACGTGCCCTGGAACTTTGAGGGCCGGCTGGTGGTGCCCGGGCAGCCCGTGCGCTGGTGGCGGGGCAACACGTCGCCCGCCCGGCGCGATGCCCACGGCGTGCTCTACACGGCTATTGCCCAAGATGTTACTCTGCTCAAGCAGGCCGAGGAGGCTACCCGCCACTCCCAACTGCGCCAGCGCCTGGCCGTGGGTGGGCTGGGCGACGGCGGGTGGGAATACGACTGCCAGCGTCGGACGTTCACCGTATCGCCCGAGTACAAGGCCATGCTGGGCTACAGCAACCAGGACTGCCCCCACGAGCTGCCCACCTGGCACGAGCACCTGCACCCCGACGACCGGAAGCTGGTGCACCGCAACTGGCAGGCCTACTACCGCGGTGAAGCCGATACGTTCTCCTCCGAGCACCGCCTGCGCACGCGCGAGGGCCACACCAAGTGGGTACTGAGCCGGGCCATCACCACCAAGCGCAACGAGGCGGGCCAGCCGCTCTTCATTACGGGTATTAACACCGATATCACGGCCAGCAAGCAAGCCGCGGCGGCCTTGTCGGTGTCGGCCCTGCGCCTCTCTACTACCATTGCCAACCTACAGCGCGGCGTATTGCTAGTGGATGAGACCCTGCGCATTGTGCTGACCAACGAGTCTTTTTGCAGAATTTTTGGGCTGCGCGCGTCTTGCGACGAGCTGGTGGGCCTGCCCCACCACGCCGTGGTGCAGCACCTGCGGCCCCAGTTTGAGGACCCGGCGGCTTTTCGCGCTCACGTGGCCGACAACATCCGGCGGCAGCAGCCCCGCCTCGCGGGGCTGGCCCGGCTGCGGGACGGCCGCATGATTCAGCACGCCTTTGTGCCCGTGCGCGATGGCGATAAGGATATCGGCCACCTCTGGACGGTCGAGGATATTACGGAGCGCTACGCGGCCGAGCAGGCCCTCAAGCGCCAGGAAGAAAAGTACCGCAACATCATCGACAACACCCACCTGGGCCTGGTGGAGATGGACCTGAGCCACCGGGTGCTGTATGCCAACCAAAGCTACTGCCAGCTGGTGGGCTACTCGGCCGCCGAGCTGCTGGGGCAGCCGCTGCACCCGCTCATCATTGCGCCCGAGCACATGCCCGCCCTGCGCGAGCGCCTCACCGACCGCCACCGGGGCATCGCCGGCGCCTACGAGCTGGAGGTGCGCACCAAGCAGGGGGAGGCCAAATGGCTCTTCATTGGGGCCGCCCCCTTGCTCGACGATAAAAAGCAAGTGGTGGGCACCATTGGCATCAACCTCGACATCACCCACCAGAAGGCGCTGGAGCAAAACCTGCGCGAGGCCAAGCAGCAGGCCGAAGACTCGGCGCGCGCTAAAGAGCTGTTTCTGGCCAACATGAGCCACGAGATTCGTACGCCCATGAATGCCATCATGGGCATGAGCCAGCTGCTGGCCAAGACCCCGCTGGCCAGCAAGCAGAGCAACTACCTGCACGCCATCACCACCTCAGCCCAGAACCTGCTCGTCATCATCGACGACATTCTGGACCTCTCGAAGCTCGACGCCGGCAAGATGACCATCGAGCGCGTGGGCTTCAACGTGGCCCGGCTCTGCGCGCAGGTCGAGAAAACGCTGCGCTACAAGGCCGAGGAAAAGGGCCTGCGCCTGATTATCAAAGTCAGCTCGCTCATCCCCGACGTGGTGCTCGGCGACCCCTACCGCATCACCCAGATTTTGCTCAACCTGGCGGGCAACTCCATCAAGTTCACGCCCAAGGGCGAGGTCACCATCGAGTGCGAGGTGGCCGGCTACTTCCACGGCGAGGTTATCGTGGCCTTCACGGTAATCGACACGGGCATTGGCATCGACCCCGCGTACCTGAACCACATCTTCCAGGAGTTCAGCCAGGAAGACACCTCCATCACGCGCAAGTTTGGGGGCACGGGCCTGGGCCTGAGCATCTGCCGCAGCCTGGCGCGCCTCATGGGGGGCGAAATTCACATCGAGAGCGAGAAAAATGCGGGCACAGTGAGCTACTTCAGCCTGTTTCTACCCATCGGCACGGTAGACGACCTGCCGCAGCGCAAAACCACTACCCTGGCGGCCGGCCGCCACGCCGAGCTGCGCGGCAAGCGTATTTTACTGGTGGAAGACAATGAGTACAACCGGCTGCTAGCCAGAACATTCCTTACCAACGCTGGCCTCGACGTGACGGAAGCCGCCCACGGCGGCGAGGCCATCGCCCAAGGCCAGCACGCGGCGTTTGACCTGATTCTGATGGATGTGCAAATGCCGGTGATGGACGGCTTCGAGGCCACCGAGCACCTGCGCACGCAGCTCGGCCTGCACACCCCCATCATCGCCCTCACGGCCTCGGCTATTAACGGGGAAAAGCAGAAATGCCTGGCCGCCGGCATGAATGATTACCTCACCAAGCCCTTTTACGAGGAAGAACTGCTCACCCTGGTGCACCACTGGGTACTGGGCCCGCACACCACGCCGGCCGCGGTGCCCGCCCCCGCTGCTGCCGCGCCGCGGGCGGCTGAGCTCTATAAACTGGACATTCTCCTGGATACGGCGCGGGGCAACGACAAATTTGTGGCGATGATGCTGCAAACCTTCATCAATGGTACCGAGCTAGCCCTGCGCGACCTGGGCCACGCCTTGCAAGTGGGCAACATTGGGGCCCTGCGCGCTACGGCCCACAAGCTGCGTCCCAGCCTGATGCATTTGCAAATACAATCAGTTGTCAATCTGATGGATAGCTTAGAGAATTGGACTAGTCCCTTTAACTACGACGACTTGCAGCCGCTCGTGGAGGCCAGCGACCGGCTGCTGCGCCAAGTCCTGGCTGGCATGGGTACGGAGTTGGAGGCCCGGCGTAGAACCACGGGCGGTCCCGCCGAAAATGGGCGTGCGGCAGTAGCAGGCAAGGCTGCACAGTTACCCTGAGGGCTGCCCAGTTCTATGCCAGGTGGGGTATCGTTCGGAGTAGGTAGCGCAAAAAAAGCAAGGCCTGAGAAGTAATCGGCCTGTTTACTCACTAGGGATACGGGAGCCGGAATGCTGCCTTCGCCCTCGCTTCGACCCTCTGGGCTTATTTTGAGAGAAGCTGAGTTGGTGCCGCGCTACAGCACTCTTCTTCGGGCTGAGCCAGTCCAGCGCCTGAATTTGCAAATGACTGCCCGGCTGGTAAGCTTCCGCGAGCTGGGAGATGTAGCGCAAGTAGCCTGATGAGGGCAAGTGCTGTTCCTTACTAAGCCCCCAGCCGCCGGTGCGCCCGGTACAGGCTAGGAGTTTCGGCCAGCTGGGCCCGAAACGCTTTTATCAGGTGGCTCTCGTCGGTGTAGCCGTATTCGAAGGCTAGCTGTGAGACGGTTTTATCACTGAACTCCAGTTGCAACTGAATCGCCCGGATGCGGCTTTTCTGAATGAACGACTTGAGGGTTTGCCCGGTGTGCCGCCGAAAATACTGGCCCAGGTAACCCGGGCTGAGGTGGAAGTGCGCCGCCAGCACCTCTACGGCCAGCGCGGCGGGCTCGCGCAGGTGCGCGTGCAGGTAGTGAATGAGGGCGGGCACCAGGTTAGCCGCCGACGCGGCGGCCTGGCTCAGCGGCGCTTGCTGCTGGCGGCGCGCCCGGGCTAGCAGCACCAAAATGCTGAGGACGCTGGCGTGAATCGTGTTAGCGTACAGAAACTGCCGCTGCGCAAACTCGCGCACGCAAAACTCCACCTGGCTGCGCAGGTACGCGCGCGTGGCGGCATCGAAGGCGAAAGGGGCCGGGGCCTCGTCGGTCTCAAAGAGCGGCTGCACCAGGGCAAAGGTGTCGTTGGCCGCCAGCAGGAACGAGAGGTTAAGCTTGATGAGGCAGAAGCGGGTAGGCTCGGCGATGGCAAAGCGGTGCGCATCGCGGGGACTGCACAGGAAGATATCGTCGGCCCGGTAGGGGTACTGCTGCGCGTTGAAGTGGTGCGTGCCCGCGCCGTGCAGGATATAAATCAGCTCATAGTGCGTGTGCCGGTGCAGCGGGTAGCGCCACTCGTCGGCGTCGAGCACGCTCACGAAAAAGGGACACACCTGCGAAAAGACCTCCATCTTCATTTTTTACCGGATTCTCTCAAAGTTCTACAAGGTACCGGTTTGCCCCGGCCGGGACCTTTGCTGCCGAACTCATCGGGCCACCTTAGGCCCTCGCACTACATGCAAACCCCTCCAAAAGTCGCCCTCGTTGTGGGCGCGCAAGGCATCATTGGCCGCAACCTGGTCGACCACCTGGCCACGCTAGCGGATTGGGAAGTCATCGGCTTATCGCGCCGTGGGGGCGAGGCTAGCGGCCGCGTCCGGCACGTGGCCGTGGACCTACTTGACCCCGCCGACTGCCAGGCCAAGCTCCAGGGCCTGACGCACGTCACGCACCTCTTTTACGCTGCGTACCAGGACCGGCCCACCTGGGCCGAGCTGGTAGCGCCCAATCTGGCCATGCTCACCAACGTGGTAGAAACGGTGGAACCGGTGGCGGCCGGGCTGCTACACATCAGCCTGATGCAGGGCTACAAGGTATATGGCGCCCACCTAGGGCCCTTCAAGACGCCGGCCCGCGAAACCGACGCCGACCACATGGGCCCCGAATTCAACGTGGACCAGCAGCGTTTTCTGGAGCAGCGCCAGGTGGGCAAGGCCTGGAGCTGGTCGGCGCTGCGGCCGTCGGTGGTGGGCGGCGTGGCCCTCGGCAATCCCATGAACCTGGCCGTGGCCATCGCCGTGTACGCCACTATGTCCAAGGAACTGGGCTTGCCGCTGCGCTTCCCCGGCAAGCCGGGCGCGTATGACAAGCTGCTGGAGATGACCGATGCGGGCCTGCTGGCCCGGGCCACCGTGTGGGCCGCCACCGACCCACGCTGCGCCAACCAGGCCTTCAACATCAACAACGGCGACCTGTTTCGGTGGAACGAGCTCTGGCCGCAGCTAGCCCGCTTTTTTGAGCTGGACGTAGCGCCCCCGCTCCCCTTGCCGCTAAGCGTGGTGATGGCCGACAAGGAGCCCCTCTGGCAAGCAATGGTGGCCAAATACGGGCTGGCCCCGCACACCTACCAGGAAGTTTCCTGCTGGGGCTTCGCCGACTTTGTCTTCTCCTGGGACTACGACCTTTTTGCCGATGGCTCGAAGGCCCGCCACTTTGGCTTCCACGAGTTTATAGATACGGAGGCGATGTTTATCAGCATTTTTGAGGACCTGCGCCGGCGCAAAATCCTTCCCTAGCGTCCTGCTTAGCGCTCGTAAGTAGGCTAGTACTTGCCTACCTCCAAAGGGGCTTCTACCGCGAGGCCGGGTAAGCGGGCGGCCCAGGCCGCCAGCGCCGCCGCCCGCTGTTCGCCCGACTGCCGGGCGGGGCCATACACCACCTGGGGCGCCAGCACCGTAAAGCCCGTAAACTGGAGCATGCCCCGGTGAATGGGCCGCAGAATGCCCGCCAAATCGCCCTGCAAGCCACCGGGCTCATACGCCTCGGCGGGGCCGCCCGTGGTGAGCGACAGCAGCGCCCGCTTGCCCCGGAAAAAGCCGGTTTCGTAGATGCGGCCGCTGCCGTAGGCCCGGCCCATGGCAAATACCCGGTCGACCCAGCCCTTGAGCACGGCCGGCACCCCGAACCACCAGAGCGGAAACTGCCAAATCATGACGTCGCACCACGCCAGCTTTTGCAGCTCGGCCTCTACCTCGGCCGCAAAGCCCTGGTGCCCGGCGGCGTACACTTCTTCGGCTTGCTGCTTGAAATACACCACGTCCTGCACCGTAGTGAAATTGCGGCGGTCTGATACCGGGTCGAACGGTTGGGCGTACAAGTCCGATACCTGCACCTGGTGCCCAGCCGCTTCGAGCGCGGCTACGGCCGTGCGTAGCATGGCCCCATTAAAGCTGTGGGGTTCAGGGTGGGCGAAAACAAGCAGGATGTTCATTAGGAAAAAGGGGTTTGCGAGCGGCAAAACTACTTTTGTACCTACCCCACCGGCTAGTTGACAGCTCGTTGTGTGGTACTCACAAAAAAGGAAGTAATGGCCACCCGCAAACTCGCCTCCACCAATAATCGCAACCGCGAAGTCCTGGGGGACTTCTGCGGTATCAACTACGCGCTCAACCTGGTGGGGGGCCGCTGGAAGCTGCTCATCCTGCACAAGCTGGAGCCGCAAAAGCTGCGCTTCAGTGAGTTAAAGCGGACCCTGCCCCACATTACCGACCGGATGCTCACGCTGCAATTGCGCGAGCTGGAGCAGGATGGTCTAATTGCGCGCACCGTCTTTGCCGAGGTGCCCCCGCGCGTCGAGTACGCGCTCACGGCCAGCGGCTTGGCCCTGGCCCCCGCCTGGCAAGGCCTGGAAGCCTGGGGCAATGCCCACCGGCAAGCCAACGCACCGGAGCCGGTAGACAAGTAAGGCCACCTTACCCGTCGCTATCGACGAGGTGTGCCTTGCTCCACCGCAAACTAACTTAGCTAGGCTGTGTGGACTGCAATCAAAAAACGTCATGCTGAGCTTGTTGAAGCATCTCTACCGCGTAGTTTAGGCTGTTCAACGAAGCGGTAGAGATGCTTCGACAAGCTCAGCATGACGTTCTATTGAAAATAAGACCTCCTTTTTGGCGCTGTCAGCAGACTCCCGGTGAGAGATATACCAGCTTGATTATCCAACCGGACCACTGTAGCCAACTTGGTTTTCGGGGTATCACTAGGAACAGCTAGCGCCATAAGGGCGCAATTGGCCCAACAATAAACTGGCTTTGCTGCAAACGTTTACGTAAATAAAGCGGCGCAAATAGCACCCAATGCCTCGGGTTCGCTAATACTTTCGGGGCACCCTTTTGCGGCAACTGCCGGCCTACGGCTGGCCCCCTAATCCGGGCTGCTCGGGCAGTTGCGCGTGGCCGCCATTCTCCCAAGGGTTTCGTACCAGCCGGCTTTCTTCCCGGCCGGGCGGCCTGTGCCTGCCTGGCTCGGGCTGGCCTGCCTGGGCCGCTCCATCATTCTGTCTTTCTCCTTTTCCCACCCATTTATGAAGAAACTACTAGCGTTTCTCTGCCTTGGCTGGCTGGCGCTGAGCACCAGCTACGGCCAGGCTATTTCGCCCTATATCGCCGGCCAGAATGCCTGGCTGCCTAAAGGCTACGGCGGCGTTACGTACAACGGGCTGCTCGACCAGCTGTGGCCCGTGGTGCAAAAATCGCACGTGCAGCTGGTGCGCATCGGCGGCAACGGGGTCGAGTTTAACATGCCCTCGGGCCCTGAGTACGTGAGCTTGATTGACTCCATCCGGCGCATTGGAGCCGAGCCGATGGTGCAGGTGGCGCAGGGCCGGGGCAAGTACACCGCCCAGCAGGCCGCCAATATCGTGGCCTACGTGAACCGGACCATGGGCCGGCACGTCAGGTACTGGATTATCGGCAACGAGCCCAACCTGGCGGGCACCCATACCACGGTGCCCGTGGCGGGCGTGGAGGCGTACATCAAGGCGTGGTCGTCGGCGATGAAAGCCGTGGACCCCAGTATTTTAGTCGTGGGGCCGGAGACTTCCTTCTACGATACCAGCTACCTTAACCCGCTCATTGGCGGGGCCAACGACATTACGGGGCAAGACGCCAACGGGCGCTACTACGTGGATATCGTGACGTTTCACTCCTACCCGTTCAGCGGCACCCAGACGCGGGCGCAGGTGCTGGCGGCCTCGCAAACCCTGGCTGGCAACGTGGACCGGCTACTGACCTTGATGGCGAATGCCAACGCCCTGCACGGCCGCACCGGCGCCAATTCCCTGCAATGGGCCGTCACGGAATTCAACATCGACTACGCCAACCCGACCGCCAACACGGTGGAGGGTGTGGGCGTGCACTCGTTTCTGAACGGCCAGTACTGGGCCGAGGTATTTGGCGTGGGCATGCAAAAAGGTGCCGTGTCGATGATGCCGTGGTCGATACACGAGGGCAGCGGCGCGCGCGGCACCGGCGACCTGGGCTACCTCGACGGCTCGACCCTGGCCACCATCAAGCCGCGCGCGGCCTACTACCACGAGCAGCTGGTGGCCGACAACCTGCGTGGCAACTACTTGGCCGCCACCGATAACCAAAGCGCCGTGACGGTACTGGCCGCCGCCCGCCCCGACAATACCACCGCCGTGCTGCTGCTCAACAAGAGCGACGCCAGCGACTACGACTTCACGGTGCAGCTGTCGGCGGCGACGGTGCCGGGCGCGGCCGCGCTCAAAATCAACGTGCCGGCGGGGCTGGCGGCGGCCTATTCGGATAAGATTTATGCCCAATCGACCCTGGTTCTGCTCTTCGACAGCCAGGGGGCGCTGACCCGGAAAATCGTGTATTCGCTGCAACACGCGGCCAATACGCTGCCGCCCACCTACCTCAAGCCGGGCCAGAACGCCACGCTGGTCTCCTTCGCGGCCGATAAAACCTTCAGCTGCCTTGCCCCCGAAAAGGTCACCTACACGGCCTCGGTGCTGGGCGACTATACGTCGTTGACCTGGAATTTTGGGGCTAGCGCCACGCCCCAGACCGCTACCGGCAAAGGCCCGGTGGCCGTAACCTACGCCACGGCCGGGCCCAAAAGCACCTCGCTAACCCTGGTGAACGCCGACACCACCATCGTGGTGAGCAAGGCTGATTATGTGCAGGTAAGCGCCTGCGCCCGCTCGCCCTACACCGGCACGGCGGCCGTCATCCCGGGCATTATCAAGGCGGTGGAGTACGACACCGGCGGCGAGGGCGTGGCCTACCACGATGCCGACCCCACCAACCGCGGCGCCGCCCTCGACCCCACCGTGCCGCGCCCCACCGAGGGCGTGGACACCGAAAACGGCGGCGAAGGCAACGGCAACATCGGCTACTCGGCCAGCGGTGAGTGGCTGAAATACACCGTGAACGTGCTGCGCTCGGGGCTCTACCGGCTCGTGGTGCGGGTGGCGGCCAATGCGGCGGGCGGCTCGCTGCGCGTGTCGGTAAATGACGTGGATAAGACCGGCGTGGTGCCGGTGCCCGCCAGCGGCGGCTTCGGCACCTACCAGGACGTGGTGATTAACAACGTGTACCTCGACGCGGCCAGCGCCGCCACGCTCAAGTTTGACCTCGTGAGCGCCAGCTTCAACCTCGAAAAGCTCACCTTCACCGAGCAGGCCACCACGGGCCTCGTGGTGAATCGCCTCTACAACGCCACCGCCACCACCGACGGCAGCCAGGATGCCGTGGAGCTGCTCGTGGTAAAAGACCACACCGATATTCGGGGCCTTATTCTCAAGGACTTTGAAAGCAATCTGGCCAGCGACACCGGCGGCAAATACCAGTTTAAGGACAACGCCCTGTGGCAGGATTTACGCCTCGGCACCACCATCGTGTTGCGCCGGCTGGCCGGCCCCAGTGGCTACGCTACCGACGTGGATGCCTCGGATTTTACGCTGGATATGCTGCTGGAAAACCCGACCTACCTGGCTAGCCTCGCGCCCAGCGGCCAGAATTTCAACCTGACCCAGACCGACATGGTGTTGCTGAAAACCGGCTCGCCCGACGGTACCAGCAACGTGGTACACGCCTTTGCCTCGAACGGTGGCGGCAACACGGCCTTCTTCAACGCCGTGACGACCAACAAGCTGACGGCCAGCGCCGCCAACGGCACCGGCACGCTCCTCTACCCCACAAACCCTAGCCAGAGCCCCGCCGACTACAGCGGCACCGCCGCCGCGGCCGCCACCGGCACCACCGAGGCCACGCGCACCTGGGGCTACGGCTACGGCTACGGCAATACTGCCTATATCAACACCTTACGCAACCTGGTATACAACTCGCCCAGCATCGTGGTGAACCGGGTGTACAACGGCTCGAACGACAACCTGGGCACCGCCGACGCCGTGGAGCTGCTGGTGGTGCAGGACCACCTCGACCTGCGCAACCTGGTGGTGAAGGACTTCGACAGCAACAACACGGCCGACACGGGGGGCAAATACAGCTTCACCAACACCGCCTTTTGGCAGGATGTGCGCTCGGGTACCACCATCGTGCTGCGCCAGCTGGCCGGCCCCACCGGCTACGTGCAAGACACGGACGCATCGGATTTTACCCTCGATTTATTGCTGAGCAATACCACGTATCTGACCAAGCAGGGCACCGGCACCTTTAACATCACGCAGTATGACATGGTGCTGGTGAAAACCGGCTCGGCCACGGGCACCGATGGCGCTATTCACGCCTTTGCTACCAAGGGCGGCGGCAACGCGGGCGTGCCCTCGGTCCTTTTTCAGGCGGTGCGCAGCGCCCGGCTCACCTCGCCCGATGGCACCGACGCGGGCGGCGGCTCATTTCACTACCCGCTGAACCCTGGCCAGGACGTGAGCGATTACAACGGGGCGAAGGGCGCCATCTCGAAGGACGTTAACCTGAACTGGGGCTACGGCTACGGCCCGGCCAACGTGGCCTATATCCAGTCGCTGCGCACGGCCGCCGCGCCCGCCGACCTGGTGGTAGCCAGCGGCCAGCGCCTGACGGCGAGCGGCAGCTACGCCACCATTACGGTGCAGGGCGGCGGCACCCTGACCTTGCGCGGCGCCACCACCGCGAGCGGCGCGGTGCTGGTGCAGGCGGGTGGCGTGCTGGCTACCAATTGCCAGCCGCTAGCCGGCGCGGGCAGCTTCGAGTTGCAAGCCGGTGCCGAGCTGCAAGTGTGCGACCCGGCCGGCCTGGCGGCCACCGGGGCCAGCGGCGCGGTGCAGCTGGCGGGCACCCGCACCTTTGCCCCCGACGCTGTGTATACCTACAACGGTACGGCGGCCCAGCTTACGGGGCCGGGCCTACCCAGCCAGGTGCGTAGCCTGGTGGTGGCCAATGCGGCCGGCCTCACGCTGAGCCAGCCGCTGAGCATCAGCCAGCTAGCCCGTTTGCAAAGCGGCAACCTCAGCACGGGCGGCCAGGCCTTTACGCTGCTCTCGACGGCCGCTGGCACGGCGCTGCTCGACAACGCGGGCGGCGTGGTAGTGGGCGCGGGCACAATGCAGCGTGCCATTACCGGCCCCGTGGGCGGGCCGGCCTACCGGCATTTCAGCTCGCCGGTGGCGGGCGCGGCAGTGAGCAGCCTGCGCACGGCGGGCTTTGCCCCGGTGCTGAATGCCGCCTACAATATGAGCGGCCAGCCGGGCGCGGTGCGGCCCTTTCCCACGGTGTACGGCTACGATGAGGCGCGCCTGGCCACGGTCACCTCGACCTACTCGGCGTTTGATAAGGGCTGGTTTTCGCCCGCCGACACTACCGAGGTGCTAGCGGCCGGCCGGGGCTACACGGTGAATGCGCCGGCTACGGCGGGACCCACGGCCTTCACCGGCACTTTTAACAATGGCACGCAAAGCGCGGGGCCGCTCGGCCGGGGCACCGACCCCGACGCGGGCTGGCAGCTGCTGGGCAACCCCTACCCCAGCCCGCTCGACTGGGGCACCGTGAGCGCCGCCCAGCGCCCAGGCATGGATGCCGCCATGTACGTTTTCCAGAGCACCGGGCAGTACGCCGGCACCTACCGCAGCTATGCCAACGGCATTGGCGAGTCGCCGCTGATTGCGGCCGGCTCGGGCTACTTCGTGCGGGTGAGCGCGGCGGGTACGCCTGGCGCCGTCAACCTGACCAACGCCAACCGCGTCACCACTTTCGGTACGCAGCCCGCCTTCGGCCGCCTCGCTAGCCCGGATGCCCGCTCCCAGCTGCGCCTGCTCCTTACCGGCCCCAGTGGTACCGACGAAGCCTTCGTGTACCTCGAAAGCGGTGCCAGCGCCCGCCCCGATGCGCAGTACGATGCCACCAAGCTACCCAACCCCAGCGGTCTGAGCCTGGCTTCGCTGGCCGGCAATACGCCGCTGGCTATCAATGGCCTGGCCCCGCTGGCCTCGGCTGAGGTGGTGGTGCCGCTGGCTGTGCAGGTGCCGCAGGCCGGCAGCTTCGCCCTTGAAGTGGCCGCGCTGGCTGGCTTCAGTTCCGCCACCGTGTATTTGCGCGATGCCCTCACGGGCACCCAGCAACCGCTGGCCGCGGGCAGCCGCTACGCCTTCACGCTGGCCACGGCCGCGGCGGGCACCGGGCGCTTTAGCCTGGTGCTGCGCCCGGCGGCGGCCCTGGCCACGCAGGCCGCCGGGCTTAACGCCGCCACGGTCAGCCTGTTCCCGAACCCGGCGCACGGCCGCTTCACGGTGCTGTTGCCGCCGCTGGCGGGCCAGCGCACGGTGCAGGCCACCTTGCTCAATGCGCTAGGCCAGGTGGTGCTGCGCCGCACCATCGCCCTCACCCCGGCGGGCGGCACCGCCGACGTAGACGCAGCTACGCTAGCGGCGGGCGTGTATACCCTGCGCTTGCAAGCCGATAATCAGCAGCTTACGCAGCGCGTGGTGCTGGAGTAAGGCAGTAAAGGAAAAACGTCCGTCATGCTGAGCTTGTCGAAGCATCTCTACCTAACGACACCCTAGCGGTGCGATAGAGATACTTCGACAAGCTCAGCATGACGGACGTTTTTTATATCTCCAACCAACCCCCTACTCCGCCGCTGTGCTCCGGCGCTGCACCAACTCCGAATTCAGCACCACGCTCTGGCTAGCCAGGACGGGGCGCTTTTTCTCCACGGCGCGCAGCAGGATGCGGGCGGCCTCGCGACCGATGTCGTGGGCGGGCTGGGTGATGGTGGTGAGCGGCGGGTCGAAGAGCGACACGCTTTCGAGGTTGGAGAAACCCACGATTTTCACGTCCTCCGGGATGCGGCGGCCGAGCTGCTGGCAGGCGTGGTAGGCGCCCACGGCCAGGCGCTCGACCGAGGCAAAGATGCCATCGATATCGGGGCGGCGGCGCAGCAATTCTTCGATGAGCGCCACGTTGCGCTGGGCATCCATAGTACCGGCTAGCACTAGGTCAGGGTCTTGGGGCCGGCCGTGGGCGGCCAAGGCATCGAGGTAACCCTGGTGCCGGCTTTGCCCGATGGATAGACTATTGGAAATCAGCAGGTGAGCAATGTACTGGCAGCCGGCCTCAATAAGGTGCTCAGTAGCCTGGTAGCCACTCTCGTAATCGTTGGTAGTGACCTTGGCCGTCGGAATTTCGGCCCGTACGCGGTCAAAAAACACCAGCGGAATGTTGGCATCTTTCAGGCTTTCGAGGTGGGCAATGTCCTCAGTACCGCTGGCTACCGATAGCAGAATGCCATCCACGCGCCCCCCTTTTAAGTGCTGAATGATGGCCACCTCGCGGGCATAGTCGTCGTGGGTGAGGTAGATGAGCACGTGGTAGCCGCTCAGCCGCGCGGCCTCCTCGATGCCGTTGATGGCGAGCGCGAAGAAATGGTTGGTCACCTTGGGGATGACCACGCCGATGGTTTTGCTTTGATTGCGGCGCAGGCTACTGGCGTAGGCGTTGGGCTCGTAGCGGAGCTCGGTGGCCAGCGCCCGCACGCGCTCCTTGGTGGCGGCCGATACCTCATGGCTGTCTTGCAGCGCCCGCGAAACCGTGGCGATAGACAGCCCCAACGCCTCAGCCAACTGCTTGAGGTTTACGGGTTTCATAAAATGCTAATGGATAAGCTTAGAAGGCAGAGAGGAGCTAGGCGAACGCGTTTTTGGACGTTCCTAAATACCGGGCAATATAGGTCGGCTAACCCAGCCCAACGACCGGCGGCCGGCTAGCTATCGGAAACGTTTACGTAAATAAACCCCCGTTCCAGGGTCTGAACAACGGGTGAACCGCCGGTACTTCGCAGGGCAGATAGCTTCAGTGGCCCGGCTAGGGCAGCTTCGTTTTCAGCTCGTTGCGACGGCCAGCACGGCCGTGTGCCGGGCTCCCCCCGATATTCTAGTACCCATTTCCCACCCAGTATGAAAGCTCCTCTACGCTCGGCGCGTTGGCGCTACGTGCGGCCCCTGGTGTTGCTGCCCGCCCTTAGCCTGGCAGCCAGCGCCACCGCCCTGGCCGCCCCCCGCCCCGCCACCCACCTCTCCGTTTGGGCCGATGTCACCGTCACCGGCCAGGTGCTCGATGAGAAGGGCGGCGGCCTGCCCGGCGTCAACGTCATCGTGAAGGGCACGAGCATCGGCGCCCAAACCGATATGAACGGCCGCTACAAAATCGCGGCGCCTGACGATGCTACGCTGGTTTTTTCCTTCATCGGTTACGTGGCCAAGGAGGTAGCCGTGGGCGGCAAAACCACCGTGAACGTGAGCCTGGCCCCCGACGCGGCCGGCCTCGACGAAGTAGTGGTGGTGGGCTACGGCGTGCAGGAGAAGAAGATGCTGGCCACCTCCATCTCGTCCATCTCGGCCAAGCAGGTCGAGCTCATTCCGGTGGCTAGCCCCTCGGAGGCGCTGGTGGGCCTGGTGGCAGGCGCCCAGATTACCGAGCCCTCGGGCGAGCCGGGCGCGGGCGCCGTTATCCGCATTCGGGGGCTAGGGTCGATTTCGGCCGGCAACTCGCCGCTCTACGTGGTGGATGGCTACCCGCTCAACAGCCCCGACAGCTACAACCAGATTCCGCCCGGCGATATCCAATCCATTCAGATTCTGAAGGATGCGGCGGCCTGCGCCATCTACGGCTCGCGCGGCGGCAACGGCATCGTGATTGTGACCACCAAGCGCGGCAACCCCGACGGCACCACGCGCTTTGCCTTCAACGCCAACGCCGGCGTGCAGCAAGTGGCCAAGCGCGTCGATTTGCTTAACCGCGACCAGTACCTCGACTACCTGCGCGAGTCGTTCACGAACGGGGTACGCGCCATTCCGGCGGTGTTGCAGCCCGGCGCGGCCCCGCTGCCCGATACCGACTGGCAGGACGCGATTTTCAAGACTGGCGTGCAGCAAAACTACCAGGTGTCGGCCTCGGGCGGCAACGAAAAGTCGCGCTTCTACATCTCGGGCGGCTACTTCAAGCAGAGCGGCATTGTGAAGAACTCGGGCTACGAGCGCTTTTCGCTGCGAGCCAACTACGACGCCCAGCTAAGCAAGAAATTCAAGCTCGGCCTGAGCCTGGCGCCCAACTTCTCGCGCACCCAAACGCAGCCCATTTCGGGCAGCTACAACGGCGGCAACATCTCGGGCGGCGGGCCCGGCGGCGAAACGGCGGCCGTCACGGCGGCGCTCATCCTGCCGCCCATCGTGCCGCTGTACCTGCCCAATGGCGACTACGGCACCATCCGCAACAGCTACAGCGGCGTTATCACCAACCCCACCGACCTGCTGAGCCCGCTGGCTACCCTCGACCTCTACCAGGACCGCACCAACGCCGTGCGGGCGCTGGGCTCGACGTATCTTGACTTTGAGGTAATTAAGGGCTTAAACCTGCGCTCCAACTTCGGGGCCGAGCTGCTCAACAGCCGCCGTAGCATCTACGTGCCGGCCACGCTGGGCACCAGCGGCAACCAGGCCGCCAACCTGTCGAACCCCATCCTGGGCAACATCGACGCTCGCCAGCTCAATGGCACCAACCTGAACTGGGTGTGGGAAAACACGGCCACCTACAACCGCACCTTCGCCACCAACCACAGCCTGACGCTGCTGGCTGGCTACTCGGCCCAGTACAACCAGAACGAGGGCAGCACCGTGCTGGGCCAGACCGGCACGTTCACCAACACTTCCATCGACTACGCCACGGCGGCGGGCCAGCTGTTTGGCCAGGCCAACTACACCGACAACGCCCTGACCTCGCTGTTCGGGCGCGTCGATTACGCCTTCAAGGAGCGCTACATCCTGACGGCGGCCTTGCGCCGCGATGCGTCGTCGCGCTTCGGGCCCGACAACCGGTCGGCCACCTTCCCGTCGCTGGCCTTGGCCTGGCGCGTGGCGGAGGAAGATTTTATCAAGCGCTTTTCGGCCATTTCGGAGCTGAAGCTGCGCGCCAGCTACGGCGTAACCGGCAACAACAACATCGGCGACTACAACTACCAGAGCTACCAATCGGCCGCCAACTACGTGTTTGGCTCCGGCACGGGCACCCGCGCCTTCGGCTTTGCGCCCAACGGCGTATCGGTGCGCAACCTGGGCTGGGAAACCAACACCCAGTTTGACGCTGGCTTCGACCTGGGCTTGTTCCGCGACCGCCTCTACCTGACCGTGGCCGCCTACCAGCGCAACACCACCGACCTGCTGCTGAACCGCAACATTCCGGCCGTGCTGGGCTTCTCGACCCGGGCGCTGGCCAACGTGGGCGAGGTGCGCAACCGGGGCCTGGAATTCCAGCTCAACACGGTCAACATCACCGGCAAAGCCTTCACCTGGAGCAGCTCGGCCAACCTGAGCATCAACCGCAACCAGGTGCTGTCGCTGGCTGGCACCAACGACCAGCTGCTCTACGACGCCGTGTTTGGCTACACCAGCTCCATCCGGGTGGTGCCGGGCCAGCCGCTGGGCACCTTCTACGGCTACACCCAGGAGGGCGTGTACCGTGACCAGGCCGACGTGGACGCCAGCCCCAAGTGGGTGGGCACCGCCGTGGCCCCCGGCGACATCAAGTTCAAGGACATCAACGGCGACGGCAAGATTGACTCGAACGACATTGGCGTTATTGGCAACCCCTTCCCCAAGTTCACCTACGGCCTGCAAAATACCTTTGGCTACAAACGCCTCTCGCTGGCCGTGACCTTGCAGGGCTCGCAAGGCGCTGATATCCTGTACGGAGCCGACCGCTACACCTTCAACGCCCCCGGCCAAACCAACGCCCGCGCCAACCAGCTCGGCCGCTGGCACTCGCCCACCGACCCCGGCGATGGCCGCACCCCCCGCGCCACCTCGGGCTCGTCGCTGCGCACGCAGTTCAGCTCCTACTTCATCTACGACGCGTCGTTTTTGCGGGTGCGCAACATCACGCTGCGCTACGATATTCCGGTGGCCTGGGCCAGCAAGGCCGGCGTGCAAACGGCCGGCGTCTACGCCTCGGTGCAGAACCTGTACACCTTCACCAAGTACTTCGGCTACAACCCCGAAGCCAACAACTACGGCAATACCACCGCGCCGACCTACGGGGTTGACCAGGGCTCGTACCCGATGGCCCGCACCATTACGCTGGGCGTGCAGGTTGGCTTCTAGCCACCCTAGCGGGGTGCCTTGCCCCGCCGGGCCACTCCTTCTTATTTGACTCATTCCCACCATGAATAGCAAAAAAATACTCGCCAGCGCCGGCGCGGCGGCCTTGCTGGGGCTAGCCACCTTGGGCACCACCTCGTGCAGCAAGGACTTTATCGACCTCAGTGACCCCACGCGCCTGGTGAGCACCGAGGGCTACACCGACTCGCTGAGCATCGTGACCGGCGTAACGGCCGCCTACTCATCGTTGCAGGACATGTACGGCAAGTCGGGCTCCAGCCGGGGCATCTGGATTTATGGCGAAGTAGCCAGCGACAACAGCTACGCCCTCACCTCGGGCGAGCGCCTCAACGAGTTCGACACCTTCAGCGTGCTCAGCGACAACCCGCGCCTGCAAAGCCAGTGGGTGGCTACCTACCAAACCATTGCGCGCTGCAACATTATCCTGAGCCGGGCCGGCGCCGTGAAGCTCACCGATGCCACCCGCAACCGCCTCTACGGGGAGGTCCGCTTCATTCGGGCGCTGGCCTACTTTAATGCCGTGCGCATCTGGGGCGACGTGCCGCTGGTAACCGACGAGATTACCAACATCGCCGATGCCTACACCTATGGCCGCCAGCCCGCCACCGCCGTCTACAAGCAGGTGGAGGATGATTTAGCCTTTGCCGAGCTCAACCTGCCCGCCTCCCAAACCGCCGCCAACCTGGGTCGCGCCACCAAGGGCGCCGCGCAGGGCCTGCTGGGCAAGGTGCTGCTCACCGAAAAGAAGTACGACCTGGCCGCCGCCAAGCTCAAGCTGGTTATCGACGCCAACCTATACGCCTTGCAGGCCAGCTATGCCAACATCTTCCTGACGAGCAACGAGATGAACAGCGAAATCCTGTTTGCCGTGCGCTACACCAAGGGCGGCCTGGGCGTGGGCAGCCCGTTTACCAACTGGTTTTTGCCCTCGCCGCTTACTGCTGCCCAAAACACGTCGGTAAACGGCGGCGTGGGCACCGGCCAGCAGTTCAATACCGTCGATGCCGACCTGGTGGCCGCCTTCACGGCCAGCGGCCCCACCGACGTGCGCGCCGCGGCCTCCTACGGAAACACGGCCACGCCCTACTTCACCAAGAAGTACGCCGACGTGCCCACCCTCTCGACCGATGCCGAAAACGACTGGATAGTGCTGCGCTACGCCGACGTACTCCTCATGTACGCCGAGGCCCTGAACGAGCAGGCCGGCCCCAACCCGCTGGCCCTTGACGCGGTGAACCGCGTGCTGCGCCGCTCGCGGGGCCTGCCCGTGGCCACTGCCGCCCCGACCGTAGACCTGCCCACCACCACCGACCAGCCCACCCTGCGCGCCCGCCTCGAAACTGAGCGCCGCCTGGAGCTGAATTTTGAGGGCCACCGCTGGTTCGACCTCGTGCGCACCGGGCGCGCCATCCCCGTCATGAACGCCTTCTTCACCAAGGCCGCCGTGGCTACCCGCATCGACGCCCACAACCTGGTGTTCCCGCTCCCCATTCAGGAGTTGCAAACCAACCCTGTTTTAACTCAGAATCAAGGATATAATTAAAAAAATAACGTCATACTGAGCCTGCCGAAGCATCTCTACCGCGCCGCTAGGGTTGGTAACTCCAACGAAGCGATAGAGATGCTTCGCCAAGCTCCGCATGATGGGCTGTAGTAGCGAATTATAATTGATGGTGCCTAGCCATCCTCCTTCCTTTTCCCGCCTATGCTTTTCCGCCCCTGGCCCCGCCTGCTGGCTGCGTTGTTTCTTGCCGCCGGCCTGCTGGCTAGCCCCGCCGCCCGCGCCCAGTCGGGCCTTATTCAGAACGCGCCGGCCCTCCGCGTGCTCAGCCTCAACGGCAGCTGGAACTACATCATCGACCCCTACGAAAACGGCTTCTACGACTACCGCCGCGAGGCCTTCGACCAGTCGAAGAGCGGCAAGGGCGGCTACTACGACAACCAGAAACCCAGCAGCGCGCAAGAGCCCGAGCTGATTGAGTACGACTTCGACCACTCGGCCGCGCTGCAAGTGCCCGGCGATTGGAACTCGCAAGACCCTAAGCTCTTGTATTACGAAGGCACCATCTGGTACAAGCGTAATTTCAAGCTGACGCCCACCGCCGGCAAGCGGTATTTCCTGTATTTCGGGGCCATCAACTACGAGGCGCACATCTACCTGAATGGCAAGAAGCTGGGCATGCACCGCGGTGGCTTCACGCCTATTCAGTTTGAGGTGACGGGCAAGCTGGACCCTAGCGGCGACAACTTTCTGGTGGTGAAGGCCGACAACACCCGCCACGCCGACGCCGTGCCCACCATCAATACCGACTGGTGGAACTACGGCGGCATCACGCGCGACGTATTCATTGCCGAGGCACCCGGCACCTTCATTAAAGATTACGAGGTGCAGCTCGCCAAAAACGACCCCGGCACCCTCATGGGCTACGTGCAGCTAGCCGGCAGCGGCAAGGCCAGCCAGACCGTGACGCTCAACATCGCCGAAGCGGGCCTCAAGCAAACGCTGAAAACCGACACGGCCGGCCGCGTCACCTTCCGCCTGCCGGCCAAAAAGCTGAAGCTGTGGTCGCCGCAAAGCCCCAAGCTCTACGCCGTGAGCCTAGCCAGCGGCAGCGACGTGGTGCAGGACAGAATCGGTTTCCGCACCATCGCCACGCGGGGCCAGGATATTCTGCTGAACGGCAAATCGGCGTTTATGCGCGGCATTTCCATTCACGATGAAAACCCGCTCATCCCCGGCCGGGCGCGCGGCGAGGGCGACCTGCGCATGCTGCTCACCTGGGCCAAGGAGCTGGGCTGCAACTACGTGCGGCTGGCCCACTACCCGCACAACGAAACCATGCTGAAGCTAGCCGACGAGCTGGGCCTGCTCGTGTGGGCCGAAGTGCCGGTGTACTGGACCATTGCCTGGGAAAACCCTGCCACCTACCAAAACGCTGAAACCCAGCTCTCCGACCTCATCTCGATGGGCAAGAACCGGGCGAGCATCGTGGTGTGGTCAGTGGGCAACGAAACGCCGCTCGGCGACCCGCGCCTCAAATTCATGACCAGCCTCGTGAAAAAAGCGCGCTCGCTCGACGATACCCGCCTCATCGCGGCGGCCCTGGAACTGCACCGCGAAGGCACTACCGTGCACGTAGACGACCCCCTGGGCGAGTACCTCGACCTGACGAGCTTCAACGAGTACGCTGGCTGGTATTGGGGCGGTATGCCCAGCGAAATCACGAAGTACCACTTCGACATCAAGTACAACAAGCCGGTGTTTATCAGCGAATTCGGCGGCGATGCCCTGGCCGGCTACCACGGCGACGCCAACACCCGCTGGAGCGAGGAATACCAGGAGGCGCTCTACGTGAACCAGCTCAAGATGCTGGGCGCCATCCCCGGCCTGCGCGGCATGACGCCCTGGATTCTGGCCGACTTCCGCGCTACCCGCCGCCAGCACCCGGTGTACCAAAACGGCTTCAACCGCAAGGGCTTGATTTCGAGCACCGGAGTGAAGAAAAAGGCTTTCTACGTGCTGCAAGAGTATTACCGCCAGCAAGCGGCCAAGTACGACGGGAAATGAGCTTAATAATTCTAAAAACGCCCGTCATGCTGAGCTTGCCGAAGCATCTCTACCGCTTCGTTGAAGTTACCAACCCTAGCGGCGCGGCAGAGATGCTTCGGCAAGCTCAGCATGACGTTCTATTATTGAGCAAAAGCCTGCTGCCGTTATCCCTCCTGGCGCTAGCCTTCGCGCCCGCCCAGGCTCAAGCCGCGCGCGACAGCGCCGAATACAGCCTGCGCGTGGCCGCCAAAAAGACCATCAACAACTCGACCATCGATGGCAAGGCGGGCTTCGCGGAGTACAAGAATTACCCCACCCGCACCATCGCTACGCTGCAAAACTTTGCGCCGGCCGAGGTGAAGCTGAGCCGCTACGGCGGCCGGCTCGACAAGCGCACCAAGGCCACCGGCTTTTTCCGCGTCGAGAAAATCGGGGGCCGCTGGTGGGCCGTGGACCCCGAGGGGTACTACTTCCTGCACAACGCCCCCAACGATGTGCAGCCCGGCAGTTCGACTCGCACCCAGCAGGCCCTGAAGGAGAAGTACGGCGACCGCGCCGGCTGGATGGCCGCCACCCGCAAGTTCTTGCTCGCCAATGGCTTTAATGGCACCGGCGCGTGGTCGGCCACCACCGATATTCAGGCCGAAAACGCCCGGGCCGACCGGCCGCTGGCCTACACCATCAACCTGGATATCATGAGTGGCTACGGGGCCAAGCGCGGGGGCACCTATGCCCAACCGGGCCACAAGGGCTACCCCAACGACGTGATTTTTGCCTTCGACTCCGGCTTCGAGGACTTTGCCGAGGAGCGCGCCAAGCAGCTGATTCAGAACAAGAAGGATAAGAACCTCTTCGGCTACTTCTCGGACAACGAGATGCCGCTGCTGCGCAAAAACCTCGACGGCTACCTCACCCTGCCGCCCAATGAGCCCGGCTACCAGGCCGCCAAAAAGTGGGCCGACGAGCGCAGCATCACCCTAGCCACCATCACCGACCAGAACCGGCAGGATTTTCTGGCCTTCGTGGCCGAACGCTATTTCTCCATTGTGGCCAAGGCGCTGAAAAAGCACGACCCTAACCACCTGTACCTCGGCTGCCGCTTCCACAGCGCCCAGCGCTACTACCCCGAGCTGCTGCGCGTGGCCGGCAAGTACCTCGACGTGGTGAGCATCAACTACTACAACAACTGGACGCCCGAAAAGAAGTGGGTGGCCGACTGGGAAACCCTGACTACCAAGCCCTTTATCGTGACCGAGTGGTACGTGAAGGGCGAGGATGCGCCGGGGCTAGCCAACACCGCCGGTGCCGGCTGGGTCGTGAAAACCCAGACTGACCGCGGGCTCTTCTACCAGAATTTCACGCTGGGCCTGCTCGAATCGAAGAATTGCGTGGGCTGGCATTGGTTTAAGTATCAGGATAATGACCCCACGCTGGTGGGCGCTGAACCCTCGAACACCAACGCCAACAAGGGCATCGTGGACAATTACCTGAACCCCTACCAGCCTTTGCTCGACAAGATGAAGGAGCTGAACTTTCAGATGTATCACCTGGCCGATTTTTTCGACCAGCGCTAGGCCTGTAGCGTGGACTCTGCGAGTCCGCGCATTGCGCCATCAGCGCTTTTACCCCCTACGCGCGGACTCGCAGAGTCCACGCTACACCTTATTTGCGTGACTATCAACCGCTTTTTTCTCGCCCTTTTCCTCGCCCCCACCCTCCCCGCCCTGGCCCAGCAGCCGGTTGAGTCGCGCGTCAATTCCCTGCTTCAGCAAATGACGGTGGAGGAGAAAGTTGGCCAGCTCAACCAATACTCGGGCCGCGAGCTAACCGGCCCCGCCAGCACCCGCAAAGACAACCAGCTCAGCGCCATCCGCAGCGGGCAGGTGGGCTCGATGCTGAACGTGAAGGGCGTGAAAGACACCCGCGCCATCCAGGCGGAGGCGCTGAAATCGCGGCTGCACATTCCGCTGCTTTTCAGCCTCGACGTCATTCACGGCTACAAAACGGTGTTTCCGGTTCCGCTGGCCGAGGCGGCGAGCTGGGACCTCGACGCCATCCGGCTAGGGGCGCACGTGGCGGCCAAGGAGGCCGCGGCGGCCGGCCTGCACTGGACCTTCGCGCCGATGGTGGACGTGGGCCGCGACCCCCGCTGGGGCCGCGTGATGGAAGGCGCTGGCGAAGACACCTACCTCGGCGCCCAGATTGCGCGCGCCCGCGTGCTAGGCTTCCAGGGCGAAAAGCTGGGTGGCACCGATGCCATTATGGCCTGCGCCAAGCACTTTGCCGCCTACGGCGCCGCCCTGGCCGGCCGCGACTACAACGCCGTGGACATGAGCCCGCAGCAGCTCTGGGAAACGTATTTGCCGCCCTTCAAGGCGGCGGCCGACGCGGGCGTGGCCACGTTCATGAACTCGTTTAATACGCTCAATGGCGTGCCCGCCACCGGCAACCGCTATTTGCAGCGCGATATCCTAAAGGGCCAGTGGCAGTACCCCGGTTTCGTGGTGAGCGACTGGGGCAGCATCGGCGAGATGGTACCCTGGGGCTACGCCACCGACAAGGCCGACGCGGCCCAAAAGGCCCTGGCGGCCGGCTCCGACATGGACATGGAAAGTGACGCCTACCACAACCACCTGGCGCAGCTAGTGAAGGATGGCAAGGCCGATAGGAACTTGCTCGATGACGCCGTGCGCCGCATTTTGCGCAAGAAATTCGAGCTAGGACTCTTCGATGACCCCTACAAATTCTCGAACGAGAAGCGCGAGAAGCAAGTGCTCAACGACCCGCAAAACCGCCTGGCCGCCCGCCAGGTAGCTCGCAAGAGCATGGTGCTGCTCAAAAACGACAACCAGGCGCTACCCCTGCGCAAGCAGTGGGGCCGGCTAGCCATCATCGGCCCGCTGGCTAAGAGCAAGCGCGACCTCGACGGCAGCTGGGTGCCCGACGCCGATACCACCTTAATAACCAGTCTCTACGACGGGCTAGCCCAGCGCCTGGGCAAGCAAACCCAGCTGAGCTACGCCAAGGGCTGCGAGGTGCTCGGCGACTCGCGCGCCGGCTTCGCCCAAGCCGTAGAAACCGCCAAAAACGCCGACGCCGTAGTGCTCACCGTGGGCGAAACCTGGGATATGAGCGGCGAAGCCAAGTCGCGCACCGACATCCGCCTGCCCGGCGTGCAGGAGGAGCTTTTCACGGCCCTGAAGGCTACCGGTAAGCCCGTTATCGTGGTGGTGCTGGGCGGCCGGCCGCTCATTTTCAACACCATCGCCGACCAGGCCGATGCCATCCTCCTGGCGTGGTGGCCCGGCGCCGAGGGCGGCCACGCCCTGGCCGACGTGCTCAGCGGCGACTACAACCCTAGCGGCAAGCTGCCCATCACCTTCCCGCGCGCTGTGGGCCAGATTCCCATTGCCTACAACCAGCAGTACAGCACCGGCCGCCCCGTCACCAAGCCCGGCGACACCAAGTACAAATCGGCCTACATCGACGCGCCCAACACACCGCGCTACGCCTTCGGCTACGGCCTGAGCTACACCACGTTCACCTACGGCGACCTCAAAATCAGCCGCCCGCAGCTCACCGCCGCCGAAACCGTGCAGGTGCAGTTCACCCTCACCAACAGCGGCCCCGTGGCTGGCGAAGAAGTAGCCCAGCTCTACCTGCGCGACCTCATTGCTTCTACCGTGCGGCCTCTCAAAGAGTTGAAGGATTTTCAGAAGGTGGCCCTCAAGCCCGGCGAGCGCAAAACGCTAACGTTCACCATCACCAAAGACAAGCTTTCTTTCTACAACCAGCAGTTGGCCTGGGTGGCCGAGCCGGGCGAGTTTCAGCTCATGGTGGGCAGCGCTTCCGATGATATCCGCCTCAGCGGCAAGCTGGAGCTGCTGCCTTAATGAGCTTTTCACTGCGCTAGCCCCGGGTTTGCTGCACTCTCCTTTACGTCTGTCATGCTGAGCTTGCCGAAGCTTCTCTACCGCTTCGTTGAACAGTGCAAATGAAGCGGTAGAGATGCTTCGACAAGCTCAGCATGACAGAAGATTGATAAATAACATAGTATAAGCTAGTATCCATGTCCGCCCTGAGTCAATTTTCCTTGCAGGATAAAGTTATAGTTATCACCGGCGCTACCGGCGTTTTGGGCGCCTCCATGTCACTGGCTGTAGCCGGGGCGGGCGCCAAAGTGGTGGTGATGGGCCGCGATGCGGCGCGGGCTGAGGCGCGGGCCAGCGCCATTCGGGCGGCGGGCGGCGAAGCGCTGGTGCTCTTGGCCGATGTGCTCGAAACTGCTCAGCTCGAAGCCGCCCGCGACCAGATACTCGCCACTTGGGGCCGCATCGACGGCCTAGTAAATGCCGCCGGTGGCAACCTGCCCGGCGCCACCGTGGCCCCCGGCCAGGATTTATTCGACGTGAGCATTGCCGACACGCGCTGGGCGGTGGACCTCAACCTGTTTGGCACCGTCATCCCGACCACCGTTTTCGGGCGCGTGATGGCTAGCCAGGGCTGGGGCGCCATTGTCAATATCTCGTCGCTCACGGCCCAGCGGCCGCTCACGCGGGTGCTCGGCTACACGCTGGCTAAAAGCGCGATAGAGTCGTACACGCAGTGGATGGCCGTGGAGCTGGGCCAGCGCTACGGCGGCAAGATTCGCATGAATGCCATCGCGCCCGGCGTATTCCTGACCGAGCAAAACCGTCCCCTCATGCTCGAAGACGACGGCGCGCTCACCGACCGTGCCCGCAAGTTCATCGCCAACACGCCCTTCCAGCGCTTCGGCGAAGCCGAGGAACTGACCGGCACGCTCATCTACCTGCTCAGCGACGCCTCCCGATTCGTGACTGGCGAAACCGTGCTGGTCGATGGCGGCTTCAACGCCTACAGCGGCGTGTAAACCGTTGCTTCACGAACCACTACCAACTGTCATTGCGAGCTTACGAAGCCATCGCACCGACACGAAACCCGCGTCGACCGTTCCGCTAGGGTCGTTCGGCCATCGTTCGGATGCGCTTGCTTCGCAGGCTCGCAACGACAGCCGTTTTACAGATTAATAACTGCTACTTAAAAAATGACTCTTCTCCAAAGCTGGCGCTGGTTTGGCCCCAATGACCCCGTGAGCCTGGCCGATATCCGCCAGGCTGGTGCTACTGAGGTGGTATCGGCCCTGCACCACCTTCCGAACGGCGAGGTGTGGCCGGTGGCTGAAATTCAAGCCCGGCAGGCACTCATTGCCGAGGCTGGCCTAACCTGGAGTGTGGTCGAAAGCATACCGGTGCACGAAAACATCAAAACCCGCACCGGCAATTATGAACAGTACATTACTGCTTATCAAGCGTCTATTCGTAATCTGGCGGCCTGCGGCATTTTCACGGTCACGTACAATTTTATGCCGGTGCTCGACTGGACGCGCACCGACCTGAGCTACGAAGTGGCCGATGGCTCGCGGGCGTTGCGCTTCGAGCGCGCCGCCTTTGTGGCCTTCGATACGCTGCTGCTGCGGCGCCCTGGGGCCGCGCAGGCCTACACAGCCGAGGAGCTGGCCCGCGCCCAGGCGCGCTTCGAGAGCATGAGCGAGGCTGACCGCCAACTCTTGCAGCGCAACATTATTGCCGGGCTGCCGGGCAGTGAGGAGAGCTTCACGCTAGCCCAGTTTCAGGCGGCGCTGGATGCCTACGCGGGCATTGACGCCGCAAAATTGCGCCAGCACCTCATCCTGTTTTTGCAAGCCATTGTGCCGGTGTGCGAGGAAGTGGGCGTGGACCTGGCTATTCACCCCGACGACCCGCCCTACCCCATTTTGGGCCTGCCCCGGGTAGTGAGCACCGCCGCCGACGTGGCCGCGTTAGCCCAAGCGGTGCCCTCCCTGCGCAATGGCCTGTGCTTCTGCACCGGCTCGTTCGGCGTGCGGGCCGACAACGACCTGCCGGGCATGGTGCGCCAGTTTGCCGAGCGCATTCACTTCATTCACCTACGCAGCACGCAGCGCGATGCCGAAGGCAACTTCTACGAAGCCAACCACCTGGAAGGTGATGTGGACATGCCAGCCGTGATGCAGGAGCTTATCGGGGTGATGCAGCAGCGTGGCGTGCGCCTGCCCATGCGCCCCGACCACGGCCACCAGATGCTCGATGACTTAGCAAAAAAGGTTAACCCCGGCTACTCGGCCATTGGCCGCCTGCGGGGGCTAGCCGAGCTGCGCGGTCTGGAGGTGGGCCTCACGCATGCCCTTGGCCAAGTAGAGCGGTCGGGGCACTAGTAAACTTGTGTCTGGCTTCCTGACTTATGCTTTTAACGAACAGAAAGTGGGGGGCGGTAAACTCCTTGCGTTGACATGAGCTATGAAATTTATTCATTTCCCGGATGGTACGCAAGTGCCTGCACTTGGGCAGGGCACCTGGATGATGGCCGAACGGCCCGCCCAGCGCGCGGCTGAGCTGGCCGCCCTGCGCGCCGGCGTCGAGCTAGGGCTCACGCTCATCGATACGGCAGAGATGTATGCCGATGGGGAGGCTGAGCGCCTGGTAGGCGAAGCGTTGCGTGGCCTGCGCGAGCAAGTGTTCCTGGTTAGCAAAGCCTATCCCCAGAATGCTTCGCAGCAGCGGCTGCCGCAAGCTTGCGAGGCCAGCCTGAAGCGCCTGGGCACCGACCGCCTCGACCTGTACCTGCTGCACTGGCGCGGCCGCGTCCCGCTGGCCGAAACGGTGGCCGCAATGGAAAAGCTGGTGGCCGCGGGCAAAATCCGGCGCTGGGGCGTGAGCAACCTCGACACGCCCGACCTGCAAGAGCTGGTGGCGGCCGGGGGCACGGCTTGTGCTACCGACCAAATACTCTACAATCTGACCCGGCGCGGCCCGGAGCACGACCTGCTGCCGTGGCTGGCGGGCCGGAGTATCCCGGTCATGGCCTACAGCCCCATCGAACAAGGGCGGCTGCTCACCAACCCGCGGCTCCAGGAAATTGCGGAAAACCTGCACGCAACTCCGGCGCAAGTAGCGCTGGCCTGGGTGCAGCACCAGGGCCTGGTGCTGGCTATTCCCAAAGCCGGCACGGTCGCCCACGTGCAGGAAAACCGGGCCGCCGCCGAGCTGAGCCTATCGGCCCACGAGTTGGCTGCGCTGGATGCCGCCTTTCCGCTTCCCAGCAAGCGCCGGCCGTTGGAAATGCTCTAACGCCCGGTACTATTGCAGGGCAGGGGCGCTGGCTAGCCTACCAGCCGCCTACCCCCTACTGCGTATGAGCTAGCTGGACGTACTATCATTTAAATCTGATAACGTCGCCGTCTAAGGGCAGCTCTTGCCGGCAGGGTTTTGCCAAAGCCGAGGTCTCGGGCACCTTGGCGGCCGGGTCCAGTACCTCGCCCAGCGTGGCCGCGCCCGTGCGCCCGAACGCTTCGAAAACGAACGGCAGGCCCTCAGATTCTTCAAACGTGACGGCGTTGCTGAGCTGAAAGTGCAGGTGCGGCAGCGGGGCCTGCCCCGACTGCCCCAGGCGGCCCAGCACGGCCCCGCGCCGCACCCGGTCACCGGCTTTCACCAGTAAGCTGCCGGGTTGCAGGTGAGCATAGTGCGCAAACACGCCGGGCGCGACTTCCAGCACCACGAAATTCCCCATCAGCGTGCGCTCGGTCAGGTCGGTGAGGGCAGGCTGCGGCCCCATGGGTGGGCGGTTGGGCTCGCCGTCGCGCGCATCGCGCACAATGCCGTCGGCCACGGCCAGCACTTCGCCCCCAAAGCCCACCCAGTCGGCGTGAGTGGTTGTGCTCAGGTGTTCGATAGCTACGGAACGGCGGAGCGCGTGCCCAGAAGGCATGAGGCCGTAAAAATCAATCGCATAGCGCTGCGGAATCGTCGTTTGGCCGTTAACTACGACCACGCCGTTCCAGTGGTGCTCCTGCGCATTGCCCGGCCCCGCGTAGGCGAGCCACGGCCCGGCGCGCAGAGGGGCGCCCAGCACCAGGGGGGAAGCTTGGTTAAGCGTAACACGCACCCCATCAACTACCTGCGCTACCCCGCCCGGCGCGGTAAACAGGAGCTGATGCCGCACCTGCCGGGGGGGCGGCTGGTTGGCGGGCAGGGTTAGCCAGAGGAAGAGAACCACGCGCTTGCCCGCCTCAATGGGCACGGCCGCCGTATCGGGGCCGGTAGCCGGGTGCGCCAGCAGGTGGTTGACGGCCGGGCCGGTAAAGCGGCTCAGTACCAGCGGCGTCTCGTCGGCCAGCACCGTGAGTTGCCGCAGGCGGAGCGTGCCGGTAGACTGGTAGTAGTTGGTAACGTGCAGTTCGTAGGCCACGTGCAGCAATCCATCGCTACCCGCCACTGGCTGCGGGGCCAGCGGCACGCGCACTTCTACCGGCACCTGCGTGCCTTGCGCGCGGGTGAGTTGCGGGCCAGCCAGCAGCCCGGTCATCCCGAGCATAAGCCCCCGCCAAATGAGGTAAAGGATGCGTGACAAGCAGGTTAGCGAGGCGTAAAGGGAGAGAGAAAGCGGCTATCGGCCGGGAAATTACTTATGCCCCGGCAAGCAGCACCGCAAACACCAGCATACTGGCGATAAGCAAAATCAGCCGCAGTTCGCGAAAGGAGGCCTGCTGCCTGGCGTAGACCCCGCCGTACCGGATGGTGTAATCGGGTAGCAAAGGCTCAATCCGCGCGCCCTGCGCATCCGTCAGCAAGTGTTCCGTGCCTAAACGCACTACCCACTGTCAACACTTCCTGGGTCGTCAGTCAAGAGCCGCCATGCACGGGGGGGTATTTCCACGTAAGCCCGCCAGCATCGCGCCCGCTGGCCTCCGGTTACTGCGTTCCCAATCACTTCAAACCGATGCTCACTATATGCCCTAACTCGGGATAGTCTCGCTGAATACCGCGGCTAACCAAAAACTACATACTTGTGCAAAAAATAACGCTTGTTTTTTATTGCGCGCCTGCTGGAGGCTAGCCCGCGGCTATGGAAAATGGACAGCGCCAGCCGTGTGCTTTAAGCGAATAAGCGAAGGCCACTGTGCCTAAAAAGGCCACCGCAAACGTTTGCGGCGGCCTTTTTTGTATTGCCCAAGTGGTAGTTTAGACCCGTCAACAGTCCTGTTTCTCACCCATTTCCTTTTCCATGAACCTATCTTCTACCCTGGCTCGCCCTGGCGGGCTAGCCAGCCTCGCGCTGGTGGCCGCGCTAGCCGCCCACCCCACTGCCAGCCGCGCCCAATGCACCCAACTAGTGTGGAGCGACGAGTTTAACCAAACCAGCATCGACACTACCAAGTGGAAGGTCGTCACCGGCGACGGCTGCCCCGGCCTCTGCGGCTGGGGCAATGCCGAGCTGGAAAACTACCGGGCCCAGAACCTGGCCGTCACGGGTGGCAACCTGGTCATCAGCACCAAGTTTGAAACTACCACGGCGCCCAGCGGCAACACCTACCAGTACAGTTCGGGCAAGGTGCAGTCGAAGGTGCCCGGCAAGGCCATGCTGCAAACCTTCCGCTACGGCCGCATCGAGGCCCGCATGCAGCTGCCCTCGGCCGGGGGCGTGTGGCCCGCCTTCTGGATGCTGGCCGACCCCAGCAACTGGCCCACCACGGGCGAGATTGACATCATGGAGGCCAAGCACAAGAACCCGACTTCCTTCACGGGCACGGCCATCGGCAACAGCGGCAACGGGCCCTACTTCGTGGGCCGCAGCTACGCCCCGGGCGTCGACCTGTCGGCGGGCTTTCATACCTACGCCCTGGAGTGGGGGCCCGACGTGCTGCGCTTTTACTTCGACAATACGCTCTACCGCACCGTGACGCCCCAGGATGTGCCCGGCGGGCAGTTTCCCTTCAACGATAACAACTTCTACCTGATGCTGAACGCGGCCGTGGGCGGCCCGGGCTCGGGCTACACCGGTTACATTCAGCCCACCCCGGCCGACTACCCCACCCAGACCCTGGTAGACTACGTGCGGGTGTACAAGGGCACCTACAACTATGCCGTGCTGGGCGATGGCCAGGTGATGCCCAACGAGCAGTACAAGAACTACCGCATCGACCCGGTAGCCGGCGGCAGCTACACCTGGACGGTGCCCAGCGGGGCCACCATCGTGAGCGGGCAGGGCACCAGCACCATCACCGTGAACTGGGGCACGGCGGGCGGCAGCGTGGGCGTAGCGGTGGCGGTAAACGGCTGCACCACGGCCGCCTACACCAAGAACGTCAGCATCGGGCCGGCGCTGCAAGTGCAGGGCGTGTACGAGGATTTTGAGAGCAACCGCACCCTCACCTACGCCGGCACGGGTACGCTTACGCCGGCCGTGGCCAACCCGGGCAGCGCGGCGCCCAATACGTCGACCAAGGTGGGCAAGTACGTGCGCGCCGCCTCGCAGCAGTACGATGTACTCAACATCAAGCAGTTACCTATAGACAATGCCAACGATTTCGTGGCCGGGCGCAAGAAAATCTACGTGGATGTCTACACCACGGCCCCGGTGGGCAGCAAGGTGACCATCCAGCTGGAAAACAGCACCGTCACGACTAACACCAACTTCCCCAGCGGGCGCCACAGCGCCTACCGGGCCTTCACGACGGTGCAGAACCGTTGGGAAACGCTGGAGTTTGACTATGAGCAAACCCTGGACGGGGGCACCAGCGTGCTCAGCATCAACAATGTTGCCCTGCTGTTTCAGCCCAGCAGCTACACCGGCGATACCTACTATTTCGACAACGTGCGCATTCTGCGCCAGCCCGAGCCGCCGGTGGTGGCCACTACCGTGCTCGAAAACTACGACGGCACCAGCGCCATCAGCTTCGACGCGACGGGTACTAACGGTGCTTACACCGCCGGCGTGGCTAACCCCTCGGCTACCGGCGTAAATACCTCGGCCAAAGTAGCCAAGTACGTGCGCAACGGCACGCAGCAGTACGACGTGCTGTTTTTTGACGCCAAGCCGGCCGGGACCGTCATCCAGGACGCGAGCAAGTTCAAGGACCAGCGCTACCAGTTGGCGCTCGACCTGTATACCGACGCGCCGGTGGGTACCAGCGTGCGCATTACGCTGCAAAATAAGGCAGCGGCCGCCGGCACCTACCCAGCCGGGCGCAACAGCACCTACATCCTGAACACCACCAAGCAGAACGCCTGGGAAACGCTGACCCTCGTGTACGACGGCGCCCCGGACGCGGGTACGGCCAACGTGGCCATCGACCAGCTGGCCGTACTGCTGGCCGGCAATACGACCACCAGCAACACGTACTACCTCGATAACATCCGCATTGTGAAGCACGTAGCCGACCCCACCTACGCGGCCGGCACCACGCTCGAAGACTACGACACCACTCACAACCTGACCTACCTCAGCTCGGACGGGGCCTACGTGCCCAACGCGGCCAACCCGGCCGCCGCCGCGCCTAATACCTCGGCCAAGGTGGGCAAGTACACCCGCAAGGCCACGGCCAGCTACGACGTGCTCTCGTTCGGCACCAGCGCCGTGCAGGACGGGGCGGCCTTTGTGAAGGGTACTAAAGTATTTGCCCTGGACCTGTACACCACGGCCCCGGCCGGCACGGTGATTTCGTGGCAGCTCGAAGCCAGCGCGGTTTCGACACCCGGCAACTACCCCAGCGGGCGCCACAGCATCTACCAGGCGGCCGTGCAGAAAACCAATGCCTGGCAGACGCTCACCTTCACCTACGCCAATGCCCCCGACCCCAGCACGCCCGATGCCAGTGTGGACCGCGTGGTGCTGCTGGCGGCCCCCAACTCCAGCACCGGCGACGTGTATTATTTCGATAATCTGCGCACGCTCACGGCCAGCAGCGCCACCGTCAACGCCGCGCCTACCGTTAGCCTGACCTCGCCGACGGCCAGCGACAGCTACTCGGCGCCCGCCAGTCTGACGCTCGCCGCCACGGCGGCCGACCCGGACGGCAGCGTGGCCAAGGTCGAATTTTACCAGGGCGCTACTCTGCTGGGCACCAGCACCGCCAGCCCCTACCGCTACACCTGGACCGGGGTAGCCGCCGGCACCTACTCGCTCACCGCCAAGGCCACCGATAACCAGGGGGCCACGACCACCTCCGCGGCCGTGAGCGTAACCGTGGGCGCCGCTACCAGCCCCAATCTGGCCCTGAACAAGCCCACCTTTACTTCCTCAACCGAAAACGGCGGCACGCCCAGCTCGGCCGCGGTAGATGGCGACGCCACCACCCGCTGGAGCAGCGCCTTCGCCGACCCGCAGTGGCTGTATGTGGACCTGGGCGCTAGCTACAGCCTCAGCCGGGTGCGGCTGACCTGGGAAGGCGCCTACGGCAAGGACTACCAGATTCAAACCTCGCCCGACGCCAGCACCTGGACCACCATCAGGACCGTGACCGGCAACACGGCGCTGGACAACGACCTGACCGGCCTCAGCGGCACCGGCCGCTACGTGCGCCTCTACGGCACAGCCCGGGGCACGCAGTACGGTTATTCGCTCTACGAACTGGCCGTGTACGGCACCGCCGCCAGCGGGGGCGGCGCGGCGGCCAGCGCCTGCACCGGCACCGCGGCCAGCGGCGACTACTCGTACGAGGTATCCACGGCGGGCGGCAGCGTCAACTGGAAGTTCACGCCCCTCTCGCCCATTGCGGGCAGCAGCCAGAGCATTATCTACGTGAAAGCCGGCTCCGCCACGGGCTACGCGGGCTACCCCATGACGGCGGCGGGCAGCAGCTTCACGTTTGCGCAGGCCCAGGCTACCGGCACGGCTATCTCGTTCTACTTCACCTACCGGGTGGGCACTGGCACCAGCGAGCGGACCTCGGCCGGGGCGCCGCATAGCTACACGGCGGGCACCACCTGCGCCACTGCCCGCTCGGCGGCGCTAGCCACCACTGCCCAGGCGAGCAGTGCAGCGGGTGGAGTATATCCTAACCCCGTGGCTACGTCGCTCACGGTCGAGTTGGCTGGCCCTTCCGCCCATACCCTTACCCTGCGCGACCTGCGGGGCGCTACGCTACGGGTGATACCGGTACCGGCCGGCCTGCCCCGTGTTGAATTGGATATGGCTGGGTTTGCCCCCGGGGTGTACCTCCTCACGGTGGCGGGCAATGAGGGCCAGGCAGTCCACCGCATCCTGAAGGAGTAGCGGCCAGCTTATCCCCGACGAAAGGCCCCTGGCATACGAACTGCCAGGGGCCTTTCGTCGGGGATAAGCTGGCCCGTATCGCAGCGTCAGTTGTCAATTCCTACCTTGTTTAAAAGGTTGCTGCAAGGAGCAAAGTGAGCGGCTTGGAACTGCTGGGCTATGTCGTAGCCATTTTAAAAACAGGGCGCTAGCTCCCGAGCAGCTGGGCGCGGCGCTGCTCCAGGGCTGCGCCGCGCACGTTTTGCCCCACTACGTGGCCGGCTGGGTCAAGCAACTAGTGTTGAGGGAGGGCTTCGATGCGGTAGCACACGGCGGCATTGTCCCAGCCTCGCAGGTCCGATACCTGGGGCTAGGTGAGGTTAGCGGCTTGCACGGCTTTCAGCCAGGCAGCGCGGTTGTAGTGGTGCTGGTAAAATAGCCGTTGGCCGTGCCGGTCCAGCCCCCGGCCCACGGCAAGAAGTTCGGTAAGCTGCAAGGGTCAGGGTCTGGGCATGACTAATAAGCTACGGGGGCTAATTGCTAGCTATTCTTCAACTCGCAGCGGCCTAACGAAAGGTTACCGACATTCCTTAAAAAATATTTTCCCGGGGCTCCCATTCCAACGCCATCGCCCAAGCCACGGCTACGCCAGCCTTGCTGCTAACGGGCAACGGGCTAAGTTGCGCCAACCGAATACGGGTAGCATCTGGTCTTTCCTGACCTGGGAAAATTAAGCTAGACTACACAGCAGCAGGTGACAAAGACTAGCTTTTGACACGAGCACCACAATCCATTACCAGCAACCACGGGGGAGCTCCTATTTCTTCGAATTACTCAGCGTAGAAACCTGCCAGCCCCTTAGCCAATCGGGACGGCAAGCGGCTATCCGTTTTTTCTAAATAATCTCATTCGCTGGGGAAGCTAAACACGTGCCACTAGCTCGGTAATTTAATCTTTTTTAGTAAATATATGAATTTTGCCCCCCCCCCCTTGGTGTGCGAAGCCTGGGGCCCCACTATGACGAATATGTAAAACCTTTTTTTAGAAATTCCCCAAAAAAGAAAGAAAAAGCTCATTCCTTTTTATTAAAAAAGAATTAATAGAATTAAGAGGCTCATATCAGCTTGATTTACAGTTAGTTGCGAGGGTGAAACAAGAAGAAAGTACCGGCAGACACGAAAGAAGTACCGCCCAGACACAGCGAAACAAGAAGAAAGTACCGGCAGACACGAAAGAAGTACCGCCCAGACACGCATATAAGAAAAAAGTACCGCCCAGACACGACCTCACCAGAAGGTCTTCATTAAGCCTGGGTACTGAGGCTGTTTGCAAGCGGTCAGACACCGCAGACAAGAAAAAAGTACCGCCCAGCTACGGCCCTGATGAGAACCTTTCGTAAGTAATCAGACACAGTCAATAGCGCTGGCTTATAAGTAGTCAGGTGCAGCAAACAAGAAGAAAGTACCGCCCAGACACGGCTACTGTGAGAGCCCCAAGTAAGTAGTCAGACACAGCAAGTAAGAAAAAAGTACCGGCCAGACACGGTTCTGTGGGGCTGCTTGCAAGCGGTCAGACACCGCAGACAAGAAAGAAGTACCGCCCAGACATGGCTCTGGTGAGGACCTTTTGTAAGTAATCAGACACAGTCAATAGCGCTGGCTTGTAAGTAGTCAGGTGTAGTAAACAAGAAAAAAGTACCGCCCAGACACAGCCACTATGGGGCTGCTAGTAAGTAGTCAGACACAGCAAGTAAGAAAAAAGTACTGGCCAGACACAACCCCCGCAGGGCGCACCCGGCCGTAGTATATTCGCATAACCGTTAAATAAATCTTGTGGCCTCAAGTCCTTATCCCGGAGTTAGTTACGATAAGCTCAATGGCGGGTGGAAAGCCCGGGCCAAGCTGGATGGCCGCTGGGTGTCGGGTGGCTACCACGCCACGGCCGACCTGGCCCACGCCGCCGTGCAGCAGCTGCATCAGGCAGCCGGGGCAAAGGGCAAGAACCTGACGGAGCCGCCTTTGCCCGCCAACCATGTGGAACTACTGGAGCGGGCACAGCGCAACCGCTCCATTGCCCAGCATAATCTGCTGGTGGAAACACCCACGACCAAGACGCTGCTGGAAGCGAAGGTCTTTGCCCTGATGCTGCGCTGCGTCAGCAAGGAGGAAAGCGAGCCCACCACGGCCGTCATCCCCCTGGATGAGCTCTTTCCTTCCGGGAGCTTTGGCGGGCAGCAGCGGCAGCTGCTCGAAGAAGCCATGACGCGACTCATGGCCGCCTCCATTCGTATTCCCAAGCTCAACGAGGAGGATTTTCACCTCGTGTCGCTCTGCGACAGCATCCGGCTGGATTCGGAAAAGCGCCTGCTCCTGGCCACCTTCGGCCGCGCCGTCCTGCCCTACCTGGTCAACATGGTCGGCAATTTCACGACAGCGGATATCGACGAGTTGCTGACCATCAAAAGCAATAGCGCGCACAAGCTGTACTGGCTGATGCGCAGCTGGCAATTCAAAAGCCCGCATACCGTTCCGGTAGCGAAGCTCAAAGCCCTGACTACCGGAGATGGCTACAGCCAGTACTCAGACTTCCGCAACAAGGTATTGAATCCGTCGGTGACGGAGCTCAACGAGCTGAGTTTTGACATCACCTACACCGAGCGGCGGCAGCGGGGCCGGGCAGTCACGGATATCACGTTCAGCATCGGCCGGAAGGAGAAGCCCGTGCAGCTGGCTTTGCCCCTACCCGCCGAAGCTACCTTGTTCCTCGCCGCCCCCCAGGTGTTATCCCCCTTGCAGCAGAAAGTGCAGACCCGCTTGCACAAGCTCAAGCTGACGGAGAGCCAGGTTCGGAAGGTGCTGGCGGTGTTGGGCAGTGAGGAGGGCCCGCTCACGAAGCTGCTCAAGGAAACCTACCCGGTGTTGCGCGACTTTGAAACCAAGGCCAAGCCGGGTGAAAACGTGGCGGCCAGTGCCATGAACGTACTCAAAAGTACGTTTCCCGCCATCTGGTCTGCCGAGCAGCCCGCCAGGTAGTACCGGCTGACCCCCGCTGGCGACCGTCGGGCAGCAAGCAGCCCCGGCCGCCAGCGCAGGATGGGGCTAGCCGGCAGCGGCCACGCAGATGCCTGCCTGGCTATGGGTCGGTCGGTAGTCCCGCCGTTCGCCTAGCCCAAATACAAGCAGCTGTTTTGCCTGCGCGGCTACCAGCTAGGCCCCCTGCCGGTTGCTATAAGAAAGGGTACCGGCGGCGCAGAGCGGCCAGTACCTTGGGCGGCAAAGGGCGCGAGGACTCTTCTTTATCAGCAAAATACGCCTGTAGGGCTGCCTCCAGAATCTCCTGAATCGTCTCGCCACCGTAGGTCGCCAATTGTTGGAGGCGCAGGTAAGTGCTAGCCTCCAGCTTGTTAGAGAAAGTTATCTTTTCGGGCTTTCCATCTTTTTGAGCTTTCTCGTCTTTACGGCTTTCTGTAAATTCGCCAGTTGGGTTTGGCGCGGCCGCCGGCCGGCCGGCCAGCGGCCACAGTGCCTCGTCTGGGTTAACGGGCGGCGGTAGGGCCTCCCCCGTAATGGCGGCGACGGTAGAGGCAGCGAAATTGGGGCGGACGGGCTTTTTCATGCGGGCAAGCGGGTAAGGAGTTCACGGGTGAGGGCCAGGTAGTCCTGCGCGCTGTTGGAGTCGGGGGCGTGCGCGTGGATACTGGTCTTAAGGGCCACGGCTTCGACCAACTTCGCGTTTATCCTGATGGAGGTATCAGTGAGCAGGCCTTGCACCCGGGGCTGCCGGGCCAGCTCCGCTGCGAAGTCGTGGTAGACCTGCCCCCGGTAGTTGGGGTGGTACTGCGTCAGAAACAAGCCTTTCAACTCCAGTGTCGGATTGAAATTATCGCGCACCGCATCTACCATATCCAGCAGCTTGTAGAAGCCCGCAAAGGCAAAGGGGTCCGGCCGCATCGGCGCAATGACGTAGTCGGCGGCCGTCAGGCTCATAACCGTCATGGGGCCCATCGACGGGGGCGTATCAATGAGTAGGTAATCGAAGTGGGCACGCAGGGGAGCCAACTGCCGCCGCAGCAGATTTGGGTGGGTGGCATCCGCCCCAACCATGCGCTCCAACGGGCTAAGCTCGGGCCGGGAAGCCACCAAACTCAGCCGCTCCCCGACCGGCTGCACTACCTCAGCCAGGGAGGCTTCTCCGCGCAGCACCATGCACAGGTTGGCGGGTTGTAAGTCGGGGAAGGAGGAGCTGAGATTGCTCTGCGGGTCGCAGTCCAGCAGCAATACCCGCTTGCCTAGCAGCACGAGTGAATGACCGATGCCCAGGGCGGAAGTGGTTTTACCAACCCCCCCCTTATGCTGCGCGATGACGATGACTTTCATGATAGTTTTTAAGCAAGCTAACTAGCTGTAAAGATGGTACAGCTAGCTTGATAATCTTGTCAATCTTTCTAAAAAGATAAAAAGTATGCTTGCGTAAGACCTCACTAAGTAGCATAGTCAGTATAACCATTTCAAATTAAAAACTTAAAAATCAAGACTATATTCCAAATTTCTTTATAAAAAGCATTCTTTATAAAAAGTAAGGTTTCTCTCTTGTTAGCAAGTTATCTTACTAACTTGATGGCTTGCTAGTCAGCTATCAAGTTAGTAAGATGGCTGACTAGCAGAAGAGGACAAGTCATGAATTGCCAGCCATCGTTGAGTTTCTTCGAAGGAGTGAACTCGGTCCCAAGAAATGAGGAGATTTCTTCAGCCGCTGGCTTGTCTAGGCGGGGCGGACAAGTACGCTAGCCTGCGACAGCCAAGGTGCCCGACATGATGCGCTCCCGGGTGCATGAGGGCTAACGCTGGAGGAACTGGTAGTGCCCGGCGGGTCGTAGTGTGTTCTGCCGGCACGAAGCTGGTAGTATAGACGTAGTTACGCTTAGCCCAATTTAAGGAAGCCAATGCTCATCAACTTTAGCGCTGGTAAACGAGCAAGTGCACCGTGGCTACCTCGTTGGGGTTGAGGTGTAGCAGGTAGCCGCTGGGCTGGGTGGTGCTCTTTGCCGCAGCAGTACGGGCGCGTTGAGGTTAGCGCCTGGCCGGGGCGGCTGGCAACCGAGTGAGTGTTACGGCTGGCTCGTCTGGGGTGGCTGGCGGCAGTGCGGCCGAGGTACAGCAATCACCTGTTTCCAGCAGTGGCGGCACTGCCTAGCTGGTCTGTCAATATCGGCCGGGTAGGGGAGGAGCGGCAATAGCCCGGCTCCAACTGGTTTAGGGTGCGCATTCCGGGCGTGCGGCAAGCGTTGGAGTTGCTGCGCAGTAGTCTGGGCGACGCCCTACTTCGGGGCGAAGAGCCTTTTGCGCATGTAGGCAGTGCTTTGCGCAATGCTCTGGTAAGCATCCAGCCCAAAATTTTCCTGCTTCATAATGGGGTATTGGAGGGCGGCTGTGCCGGCGTAGGCCATCAGCGGGCGGTAGTCTGTGAAACTGCTGCCGACCTGGGTATTCAGGTCGGGGTTGGTCTTGTCCATGTCCTTGATGTGCCAGCACGGGAAACGCCCGGGGTGCGCTTGGAGCAGCCTAGCGGGGTCTTGGCCGGCGCACACCACCCAGTAGATGTCCAACTCGAAGGCCACAAGCGTCGGGTTAGTTGCTTGCAGCGGCACTTCGTAGAAGGTGGTGCAGCCGAGCGGCTTTAACTTGAAGTCGTGGTAGCCCAGGTGCAGGCTCGCGCTTGGACATCGAGCGCCGGCTTTGTTGCTATTCGTCCTTTTGCCAACAGCAACGGGCTTGTGCCTCGTCTGCTGGCTTACAACTAGGCCAGCGGGACCAGGGAAAGTGCACACGCTACCTGGTCAGGTGCGCAGTTTCATGGCTACGAAGACAAGTACTGAAGTTACTGTCGATACTGTGTTCGAATGCGCTTCTGATGTGCAGGTATGCACATCAAAGTGGTGAGGTACTGCCCGATGCAAACATTGGCTAAGTAAAATTAAAGACACAGCACGTTGGTAATAAAAGGTACAAAATCTAAATATTTTTTGTACCTTTTATTACCAACGTGCTGTGTCTTAGGGCCGTGAGGTAGAAGTCCCCAATGGGGGCTAGCCCAGGTAGGATTTCAGCGATTGTGAGCGCGAGGTGTGCTTGAGGCGGCGAATAGCCTTCTCCTTTATTTGTCGCACCCGCTCGCGGGTCAGGTTGAACTGCTCGCCCACTTCTTCCAAGGTCAGCGCCGCGTGCCCATTGAGCCCGAAGTGCAGCGTCACCACGTCCGCCTCGCGCCGCGTAAGCGTGGAGAGCGCCCGCTGCACCTCCTGGCGCAAGGAGTCGTGCAGCAGGCCCGCGTCCGGCGTGTCGGCGCCCTCCTGCTGCAACACGTCGAGCAACCCGTTTTCCTCGCCCTGCACAAAGGGGGCATCCATCGAGACGTGGCGACCCGCAGTTTTGAGCGTGTCTACCACTTCCGACGTCGTCAGTTCCAGCAGTTCAGCAATCTCGTCGGGCGAGGGCTCGCGCTCGAACTGCTGCTCCAGTTCGGCAAACGAGCGGTTGATTTTGTTGAGCGAGCCCACCCGGTTCAGCGGCAGGCGCACGATGCGGCTTTGCTCGGCCAGCGCTTGCAGAATGCTCTGGCGAATCCACCACACGGCGTAGGAAATGAACTTAAAGCCCTTCGTTTCATCGAAGCGCTTGGCAGCCTTAATCAAACCCAGGTTGCCTTCGTTGATGAGGTCGCCCAGCGTCAGGCCCTGGTTCTGGTACTGCTTGGACACCGACACCACGAAGCGCAGGTTGGCTTTGGTCAGCTTTTCAAGCGCCGCCTGGTCGCCCTCGCGGATGCGCTGGGCTAGGGTCACTTCCTCGTCAATCGTGACCAGGCTCACCTTGCCAATCTCTTGGAGGTATTTATCCAGCGACTGGCTTTCACGGTTGGTAATCTGCTTGCTGATTTTGAGCTGTCTCATGGGGGCGCGGCACTGCGTAGAAGGGGCAGAGCTACCTATAACTTGCAGCGGGGCGGCTTGGTTCGAAGGTCTCGGTGCTACTACCCCTCGCAGTAGGAACCCGATTGGGGCATACCAGTGGCTGCCGCTGCTACGCCCGCTCCGTAACGTGCACCATCTCAGGCTACCCCAGTGCAATAGCCGGGCATCTTTCTACCTACCCGCACCGGCTACTTTTACCTCGACGTGACGCAGCAGGTCACTATGCCCGGCGCGGTACTGGACGAGCCGGCCCCGCCTCACCGGCCCGCTCAGCGCCTACGCGGGCCAGCTGGTGCCGTTCTACCGCCGCTTTTGCGAGCGCGTGTTTTGCGAGCGCGTGCGTAAGAGTGACGGCATCTACGTCCACGACGCGACTCCCTGGCCTACTTACTGGCGCCGGAATTGTTCCGCTTCGTGCCCTAGTTGGTCCGCATCGCTACGTCTCCGGGCATCGGCCGGGGCAAAACCTGGCCAGCCAGCGCGCCCGACCAGTTGCAATGCCTCGCCCTGCGGCCCTGGCTGGCCGCCCGGTCAAGATTGCCGTTGGGATGCAGGCAGCGCGGTAGGGAGCCGCCGGGGAGAGCCAGTACAAAGCAACCGGTGAGCCGAGTGTGGGAAGGCTGGCCACCGCCGAGGGCTACGCATCTCACCTGCGTGGTGGGCGTTGGCTGCGGCTCGCCTGCCTGCACGGCTAGGCTCTGAAAGGCTAGCTCGCTTACTTACCTGCTCCGCTCTTTCGGAGCCCACTTCTTCAGCCAACAGCACAAAGGCACCATTCCCAGCTAGCCTTAATGCGGTGTAGCAGAGGTAGCAGCGGATACTTGGCACAGCAGAGGTTATATCAGCTTCATATTTTGCTTAGTCTATTCGGATTATTATGCTTGTTAATCAGCAAGATATGTCCGATACAGATTTATATTTCCCATACCCAGGCTTGATAAGTTTCTGCCACCGGCCAGCGAGATTTTCTTTACCAAAGTATTGGCGCCAGCGGGGCTAGCGGCAGCTTACTTCCCGCAACTCCGCTGGCCCTTTACTGCCTTTGCTGGCCGGCACAGCAGCCACTGCGTCGGTTGTCCTTTTCCCACCCACCCCCTTACTTATGGTTACCTCCCTACGCGGAACCACGCGGGCGGCCTTGGCCCTCACGCTTGGGCTAGCTGCCTGCTCCAAAGAAGTTACGGCCCCCAGCGCACCCGGGCAGGCCAGCCCAACCGTTAGCAGCGATGCGGCCGCCCTCAATGGGGTGATGCTGCAAGGCTTTTACTGGAATGTGCCCATCAGCAATGCCCAGGGCACCTGGTGGCAAGTGCTCAACAGCAAGGCCAGCGAATTAGCCACGGCAGGCTTCACGGCCGTGTGGCTGCCGCCAGCTTATAAGGGCTGGAACCCGACGCAGAGTCCGTCCTCGATGGACCAGGGCTACGGGGTGTACGACCGCTACGACCTGGGTGAGTTCAACCAGAAAGGCAGCGTAAATACCCGCTACGGCAGCCTGAGCCAGCTGCAAACCTGCATCGCGTCGCTGCACGGCCAGGGCCTGCAAGTGTACGAAGACATGGTAATGAACCACCTAAACGGGGCCGACACGCCGGAAACCATTACCATGACGGATGGCTCGACGGCCAGCGTGTATACCAAATTCACGTACCCGGGCCGGGGCGCCACTTACAGCAACTACAACTGGCAGTGGTACAACTTCAACGGCCAGCAAAAAGCCGACGGCAGCTGGTACCAGTGGCACGCCTGGGACTTCCAGCCCTACGGCGTAAACAACAGTGCCTACGACAACCTGATGGGCAGCGAAATCCGCTACTCCGACGTGAACCAGGCCAACGAAACCATTAGCTGGGGCAACTGGCTCACCACCAAGCTTAGTCTCGACGGCTATCGCATCGACGCGGCCAAGCACATCCAGACCGACTTCCTCAACCGGTGGTTTGATGGCGTGAAGGGCTCCAAATTTGCCGTGAGCGAGGCGTGGTTTGGCAGTGTGAGCGAGTTGAGCGACTACGTGACGCGCACCGGCGGACGCACCAGCCTCTTTGACTTTCCGCTGCACGACTTGTTCCGGGCCATGAGCAACGGCAACGGCACCTGGGATATGCGGGGCCTGCAAAATGCCGGCTTTACCAACGCCGACGGCACGCACGCGGTATCCTTTGTAGACAACCACGATACCGATAACTCGACCGGCGCCAACTCACCGGTAGTGAATTTGAAGATGCTGGCCTACGCCTACATTTTGCTGCGCGAAAAGGGCTACCCCTGCGTGTTTTACCGCGACTACTACGAATACAACCTCGGTACTCAAATCAAGACCCTGATGGGCATTCGCAAAACCAGCGCGCTGGGGGCCGGGGCTGAGTACACCGCCGCTAACACGGCCGATTACTACGCATACTCGCGAGCCGGTGACGGCACTACCACGACTGGCCACAAGGGCCTGCTGCTGGTGCTCAACGACGGTAATGCCGACATCACGACTAAACAACTCACGTCGCCCTTCAAAAACGCCACGCTGACCGACAAAACCGGCAACTACGCCGGCACCATCACTACCAACAGCAGCGGCGTAGGCACCTTCCCGGTGAAAGCGCGCAGCTGGTCGGTGTGGGTGGTGAACTAGCCGCCGGCCGCTGGGCCTAGCGCTAGTCGGCCACCAACCGGGTGGCCGACTAGCTTTTTTAGCGTTTTCCTTCCCCAAGCCCACCATCGATTCCCGCACGCGAGCGTTTGCGCAACGGGTCTGCGCGGCCATTCCGCAATGGCAGCAGCATTACAAACATTACAAAATAGTACTGTCTGCCTCACTAACGCTTGCTGCTGGACCGTTCAAACTCCTTCTCTTTGACAAAATAGTAAGCCTTGATAAACAGCACGATGAGTGGCTCTTCACCTCTTCCTTTCAGAGAAATAGCCCTGCCGCAGCCCACTTGACGTCCGGCTTATACTGCGCTGGGTGACGTCTAAGTGGGCTGCGGCAGGGTTACCGTGAAGGTCGTGCCGTGGCCCAGCGTACTGGTCACCTCCAGCGCGCCACCCTGCTGCTGCACGATGGTTTGCAGCATGTGCAGGCCCAGGCCGGCTCCCTCTCCGTCCGCCGTCAGGCGGGTGAAGGGTTCGAACAGGCGCTGGCCGTTGCGGGCCAGGTCGATGCCGCACCCGTTGTCGGCGACGGTGAGCACCACCGCCGCGCCCTGGTGCGCGCTGCGCACCGTCACCCGTGGGGCCCGCTCCGGAGCCCGGTACTTGAAGGCGTTGCTGAGCAGGTTTTTCAGAATGCTCTCCACGTAGAGGCGGGGAAAGTGCACCGTGGGCGCTGCCTCAAATGCCAGCGTCAGATGCCCGCCGTGCTGCGCGCGCAGCGTGGCCAGGTCCGCGGCCACCTGCGCGCCCACCTCGGCCAGGTTGACCGGCTCGGCCACGGCGCTCGCTAGCCCGTGCTGCGTGTGCAGCACCTGCATCATCCCCTGAACCGTAGCGGTTAGGCGCTGTACTTCCTGGCCCAGCAACGCGACGATATACTCCCGCGCCGGCCCGGGGGCTTCCTCGGCGTAGGCCGCCAATAGGCGGTCCAGGTTCAGCGCGGGGCCCTTGAGGTCGTGGGCCACGATGTGCACAAACGACTCCAGAAACGCGTTGGCCCCTTGCAGGCTGTGGGCCAGCCGCCGGGCATCGTCGAGCGCCGTGGCCCGCGCCAGGGCCCGGCCTGCGTAGTCGGCCACCAAGGTCAAAAAGCCCTGGTAGGCCGCATCCACGGCCAGGCGCGCACTCAAGCCGAGTACCAGCACGAAGGTGGTGCGGCTGCCGGGCAGCGCGGCTAAGGGAAACAGCAGGGCGCGGGTGGGCACGGGAGTAGCTACCGACACCGGCCAGTTGGCAAAGCGCGCGGGCAGTTGCCCCAGCAGCCGCGGCTGGCCGCTGTGCACTGGCCCAGGGCGCCGGGGTGCTTCTCCTGCAGGATGGCAGCGTAGCCGTCGTTGTAAAAATGCACTAGCTTGGGCCCCCAGTGCACCATCATCGGAAAGCGCGAGCCGAGCATGATGCCGACGGCCGTGCGCAGGCTCACGGGCCACGTTGCCACCGGGCCGAGCAAGGTGCGCGACCAGTCGAGCTGACGAATGCGCGCCCCCATCTCCCCACCCCCCGGAAATGGCGGCTCTCCTGTCATCGGCGCAAGATACGGCCGGCAGCCAAGGTGCTCGGTACTGGAAATGCAGGTTGTTGACTGCAAGCCCGCTTAGTCTGCGGCACCGGGGGCTACTCCACTCCGGCGCCCTGCGTAAAGGCGGCGAAGCGGGCTGAGCCCCCGGACTCGCGCCAACCAGTGCGCTTGCCTTAGGAAGAAAGCAGGCGCCGTGGATGGCTGCCTGTTCCATCCTGGAGGGAGAAGCTCATCGCGGGAAGTGGCTACAAGGATTTTCGTGGTAAGAAGGTAGCGTACTGACCTTCCCTGCTGCCAGGCTTGTGCTAAACCGGCTCGCCAGTATGCCGTGTCTGTTGCCGACCTCTGGCCTAAAGCTGGGCTACCCGGGCGCTTTGCGGTGAGCATGGATGACGACGCCGCGGTGGCGTAGATACTTATAGAGCGTGACTTTGGAGATGTGCAGGCGCTTGGCAATCTCGTTGACGCCGAGTGTCTGCTCGCGGTAGAGGGTCTCGGCCACGATGGCCGTGCGCTCGGCCTCTTCACTGAGGCCCCGGCGGCGGCCGCCCACCCGGCCCCGGGCGCGGGCCGCGGCCAGCCCGGCGTGGGTGCGCTCGCGAATGAGCTCGCGCTCGAACTCGGCCAGGGAGGCAAACAGGTTGAACACGAGCCGGCCCTGGGCCGAGGTCGTGTTGATAGCGTCGGTAAGCGAGACCAGCCCCACGCCCTGCTGCTGCAAGTCGCCCACTACCTGCAGCAGGTGCTTGAGCGAGCGTCCCAGCCGGTCGAGCTTGTAGATGTAGACCGTGTCGCCCGGGCGCAGCCGGCTCAGCAACTGGTCGAGTTCGGGGCGGCTGGCCCGGGCGCCGGATACCTTCTCTTGATAGATGAGCTCGCAGCCCGCCTTGGTCAGGGCATCGAGTTGGAGTTCCAGGTTTTGGTCGCGGGTCGAGACGCGGGCGTAGCCAATGTTCATGGCGTAAAAGTACAGGCCTACCGTGGAGAATGGCCTCTTTACTGTACCTTGATTGCTGAACAAGTTCGTTGTACCAAATCAGGCGGTTTCCCGCCCTAGTTGCCGGGGGCCAAGAATGCTGGCAGCTTGTACAGGTGAACGTTCGTTTTGCTGTACGCTCCCCCGTAGTTACTCGGTCAACGAGGGCCTGCCCTGGCACTCGGCCATCAGCCGCACCCATCAACTCTGGCCGGCGGCGGTCTTCGGGCAATTGTTCGACCATGTCTCTGCCCAATGTGTGGCTTCACGGTAAACGCGGCGGGCACGCAGCTAACGAGCCTCGTAGTGCCCGCCGGGGCCCAAACCGGGCCGTTTAGCATCACTACCTCGGGCGGCGTTGGCAGCAGCCCGGGCAGCTTCACGGTGACTGCGCCGGTTATCACCTCGCTTAGCCCGGCCTCGGTGGTGGCGGGCAGTGGCGCGCTCACGCTCACCGTAAACGGCGCCAACTTCGTGCGCGGCGCCACGGTGAGCCTCAACGGCTTAAATCTCTCTACCACCTACGTATCGGCCACGCAGCTTACGGCCCAGGTGTCCAATGCCGCTACCACCACGGCAGGCAGCTACCCTGTGCGGGTCGCCAACTCGGCCGTGAGCGGCAGCAGCACGTCGGCCGCCGCTACGTTTACCGTAACGGTGTCCGTGCCCACCATCGCCAGCTTTACGCCGGCCAATGGGCTAGCCAACACCGCCGTAACGGTGACGGGCACCAACCTGACGGGGGCTACCGCCGTGACGCTAAACGGCGTATCGATACCCAGCTTTGTGGTGGCGAATGCCACGACGCTCATCTTCACGGTGCCCGCCGGCGCTACGTCGGGCTTGATTACGGTAACTACGCCGGGTGGCACCGCCACCAGCGCTAGCCCCTTCGTGGTGGGCGCCCCCAGCCCGGTGCCCGTTATCACGGCTATATCACCCAGCTCTATTCTGGTGAACAGCAGCAACTTCGTTCTCACGGTAAGCGGGGCTAATTTTGTGCGCAACTCCGTTATCAACTTCCCGCTAGGGGCCGTTTCGACCACCTACGTATCGGCCACGCAGCTAACGGCCACCATCCCGGCGGCTTACCTGAAAGGGCTCGGGAGCGGCAACGTGACCGTTACCAGCCCCGCCCCCGGCGGGGGCACGTCGAATGGCGTGCTTTTCTCGGTTACCCTGCCTAGCCCCACCATTACGAGCTTTACGCCTACCAGCGGGCCGGCTGGCACAACCGTTACGGTAAGGGGCACCGATTTTCAATTGGTGAAATACGTGGCGCTGGTTAGCCCCGGTAGTACCAATGCCTCCTTTACGGTGCTCAATGAGACGACGTTCACCTTCGTGGTGCCCGCCGGCGCCCTGAGCGGCCCCATTGAGGTCACGACTTCGGCCGGTGTGGGCTACAGCGCCGACAGCTTCACGGTAACACCGACGCCCAATCTGGTCCCCACCATCACGAGTATAGCACCCAACACCACCGTAGCGGGCAGCGCAGGCTTTACGCTGACGGTAAATGGCACGGGCCTTATAAATAGCTCGGTAGTAGGCTTTAACGGCGTAGCTATTGCCACCACGTATGTTTCGGCTACGCAGCTTACGGCCCAGGTGCCGGCTAGCGCGGTGGCAACCGCTGGTACGGTGGGCATCACGGTTACCAGCCCCGCGCCGGGCGGGGGCACGTCGGCCCCGGCCACATTTACGGTGACGACGCCCGCCCCGACGCTGGTGAGCTTTGCACCCGCCCAGGGCCTGGTTGGCACTACTGTAATGGTGACCGGCATGGCCCTGACGGGCGCCAGCGCCGTGACCCTGAACGGCGTGAGCGTAGGCAGCTTCACGGTGGTAAATGCCACCGCCCTCACGTTTAGCGTGCCGGCCAATGCGACTAGCGGCCTAGTGGCCGTGACGACGCCCGGGGGCACGGCTACCAGTGCCAGCGCCTTCACGGTGCTACTGCCCGCGCCCGCCATCGCCAACCTGGCCCCCAGCACGGCGGTGGCCGGCAGCGGCGGCTTTACCTTGGTAGTAAACGGTACTGGTTTCTTGGCGGGCTCGGTAGTGAATTTCAACGGCGCCGCCCTGGCAACTACGTACAACTCGGCTACCCAACTCACGGCCCAGGTGCCGGCCGCGGCTATCACTGTGGCGGGCAACTACGCCGTTGCGGTAGCTAACCCTAGCCTGGTGCAGGGCGGCACTTCCGCGCCAGTCAACTTTACGGTGACGACGCCCGCCCCGACGCTGGTGAGCTTTGCGCCCGCCCAAGGATTAGTCGGCACCACTGTCACGGTCACGGGCACGGCCCTGACGGGCGCCAGCGCCGTGACCCTGAATGGCGTGAGCGTACGCGACTTTACGGTGGTGAATGACGCGACCCTCCTCTTTTTGGTGCCGGCCAATGCAACTAGCGGCCTGGTGGCCGTGACCACAGCGGGCGGCACGGCCACGAGCGCCAGCGTCTTCACGGTGCTGCAACCGAACCCGTTGCCTACGCTTACGGGTCTGACTCCTGATGCTGTAGTGGCCGGCAGCCCCGGCTTTGGCCTTACGGTTACCGGCACTGGCCTTGTGGCTGGCTCGGTGGTGCAGCTAGCTGGCAGCGCGTTGGTTACCACCTACCAATCGGCTACGCAGCTTACGGCGCAGGTGCCGGCCAGCGCCGTAGCCACGGCCGGCAGCTACGAGGTGGTGGTGCGCAGCCCGGCACCGGGTGGTGGCACTTCGGCTCCCCTCGCCTTCGCGGTAACGGTGCCGGTGCCGACTATCAGCAGCTTCACGCCCACGATGGGCGGGGCAGGCACGCTGGTTACGGTAACGGGTACCAACTTCAGCGGCGCTACGCAGGTGCGCATCGGTAGCGTGCTCATTCCCACCTTCACCGTGGTATCGGCCACCAGCCTGACGCTGGTCGTGCCAGTCGTTGCGGGCGGCGTAAGCGGCTTAGTCTCCATCACGACGCCGGGCGGCACGGCTACCAGCACCACGCCCTTCAGCCTGGTGCTGGCCACCACTGGCAGCCAGGCCCTCGCCCAGGTGCAGGTGTATCCAAACCCCTTCCAAAGCAAGCTGACGTTTGTTTTGCCTGGCTCAGAACCTACTAAGGTGCTCGTGCGCGATGTGACTGGCCGCGTTGTGCTGCCGCTCATGGCCTTGCCCGCCAGCAAGCAACTGACCTTACCTGCTGACCTCGCTACGGGAGTTTACCTGCTGGAAATACACCAGGGGAATGCTACTACCACGCGCCGGCTGCTAAAAGACTAGTCTTATACCTTACTCTTGCGCGGTTCCCCACAGTCAGGGAGCTGCGCAAGAGTAAGGCATAGGTATAAATTTCGTTGAATTTCAACCTAAGTAGCTTGCTCTTTCCCCTGTAAAATCTCTTTGCATAATGCTGCGGCGAAGACAAACCCCGGACTACATACAGTTTCAGGCTTCCAGCCGGAGCGCAACTGACGTAGTGCTTTTCCAGAGCCCTGGTTATCCCCGGCATTCCTTGGTACCTTCTTTAAAATCAAACCCTTGGAGGTAAGCAATTTTCCATTTTCCTGCTTCTTTCGTGACTAGCACCTTGTAGGAAAAGTCTTTCCATTCTTTCAACCCTGGGTCAGTATCCAACCTACCTGGGTTAGCTTTTAACTCACCTGGGTCAACCATTAATTCAAGCTTGCCCCAGCGCCAAACTGCTTCGACGTTGGTTTTGTCCTGGTTAGCTATAGTGATTTCTATATTATCCCAGGGGTTAGGGTTGTCATACGGCACATCCTGACAGGAGCACCAAGCGTTAACCCCACTAACAAAGACGATGGTAGGCCCATCGCCAACTAGCCATTGCTCATATTTGCCGCTTCTCATTCCTGCATCAATAGCTAAAACTATTTGGTTGTAGTTGGCAATAAAGCCAGTCGAAAAAAAGCTGGTTGCCTTAAGCTTCGCAAGATTTTGGTTGTGTTGGGCAAGATTAACCCCCAAGTAAACGCTGTCTTTGCTGTCCGTAACTACCGGCAGTAAAGCAATTGCATCTTTAGAGTTCGCCCAGTGAAGCGCCCGTCGGAGGAGGACTTGTATTTGCGCCTTATCTGCTGACGAGATGGATACTGTTTCGTTGACGGCTGATTTCGTGTTGCTTTCGGCCTCCTGGCAGCCCAAAAGCAAGAGGCCAAGTAGGATAGGGAGGAGGAGAATGGGTCTCATTTCAGGGCCTACATAAGGGCTATCTAAACGGTAATTTAAACACTTACCGTCTTCTTACCCGTATCAGATTACTTGGTTATAGTTTAGGTTTGTTCCACGTATCCCAACCCAGGGGCTATCGCTCACTACCTGTTTTTACTTGGCATAGCTTTTTACACGCTTTATTCGCTCTGCTCTCAACTATGAAAAAACGTTAAAAGAAACAATTATCCGGGAATTAGGGTGGCTGGTAATTATTTTATTGGTTTCAATCCCCTTAGCCCACTTTACGGATTGGCTACTGCATTCTGATTTAACGACACCAGCCGTCACGGACTTACAAAAAGATTTGAATAAATTTGCAAGTAACTATTTAAATTTAATAATAAATATAATATATTTTATTTTACGTATTTCTGGATGGTAGTTGGCGGTTACATCGCCCCTTATGGTAGTACACGGGCCTGGCGCAGGCTTCTGTAGATAAGAAAGATAATCAGGAAGCATAGTATGGTAAATCCCCACGGCAGGAGCTTATCGGTTGGCGGCACAAACAAGAGCAGCAGGTAGAGGCCAAGTAGTAGGAACCCGGTGCCGAATAGCATGCTCGCCCGCGTCAGCCGCGTGCGGAACGGCGCAATACGGCGCAGCCGCCTTATGGCCCCGACGCCGAAGCCAAGCAGCGCGAAGCCGAGTAGTAGCGCCACCGTAAAAAGCAACACGTTCAGTATCGACGGTTGCACCTGATTGTAGCAGGTCGAGCGATGCGGAAGTAGGTTTCGGAGGTGTTGGCGGGGTAATCTTGTTGGCAAGCCCGGGCGCTTGCACTAAGCCAGCCTGGATAAGGGGCCCGGCAAGGGCCGAGTCGGGTTCGTAGCCCAGGGCCCAGATACCGACCCCACCGAAGCGCTCCTTTACCCACTTGTACTTGGCGGCCAGGGTGGTAGCATCATCGGCGCAGGCCGTGCGCATTACCGATGAGCGGCCGGCTACCGCCGAGTCGGGATTAGCCCCAAACTGCACGTAGACGCTGCCGCTGGCCGCGTCGTAGGTTTTGCTTGCCACGGGCCAGGCTTGCCACACCTGGTTGGCCACGTACCGGAAAGGGGCGGGGGCGGCAGCTTGCGGAGCGGGGGCTTGCGAGGGGCGGGGGCGGCAGGACTAGCGGGGCCAGGGGCCCGTCCCGCCAGATTTTGCCAAGCTGCGCAAACGTCACCAGCAGCTGGGGTAGCGGTACCCCGTCATCCTTGTAGTAGCGCAGGGCCGTCTCTATGGAAGACTGCCCCCAGACGTTTTGGGTGCGCAGAGGAGCAATGGGCCCCGGAGCCCCCGGCCGCGGCGACGTATAGTCATAGGCTTTCAGCACGAAGAGCTGCACCAGCGGGGCCAGGGCGGCGAGGTGAGTGTAGGCGGCCGCGCTGTCTACGGCCGGGTAATGTCCCGTGGAGGACTAAAAAACGCTGATTTTTAGAAGCAAAACGCCGCCAAACCACCCCGTATTTCTACGCAACAGTTGCTGGTTGCCCAAGGTAGCGCCTTGGATATCTGCCTACTAGAGCAAGAGGCCCAAGCAGAAATTTTTGCTGGCCGCGCCGCAACCGGCGCGTGAGTAAGCCCAGCCATAACCCGCAATCAATCAGGCAAGTAAACCAGGTCAAAATCTAAAAGCCGCGTTGCCGAGGTGCACTGCGGCGGCTCGTCGTAAGGAGCCGCCCGCTGGCAGCTACCCCCCATGAAAAAAGAGGAAATCCATTTTGGCGACTGGCAGCGGCTGCTGCTAGGCTAGGCTCCGCTGGAGTTTTTGCTCGAGGCGGCCCTGCGCACGCTCATTATTTACTTGGTGCTGCTGCTGGCCATGCGCCTGCTCGGCAAGCGCATGAATGCCCAACTCACCGTGGCCGAACTATCGGTGATGATTATGTTGGGCGGCATCGTGTCGGTGCCCATGCAAATTCCCGACCGCGGCATCTTGCAGGGCGTGCTGGTGCTGGCCTGTATAGTAGCCTTGTTTAGAGGCATTAACTGACTGGCGTTCAAGTTTAAAAAGGTGGAGTACCTCACGCAGGGCGACTTGCAGATAGTGGTGCGCAACGGCGTACTTGACCTCGACGCGATGGCCCGCACCAAGCTATCGGCTCCGCAGCTGTTTGCCAGCCTGCGGGCCGCCCAGATTCAGCAGCTCGGCGAGGTGAAGCGCGCCTATATGGAAGCCAACGGCGAGTTCAGCATCTTCCGGCAAGAGCCGCCCAAGCCCGGTCTCTCGGTACTGCCACGCAAAGACAAAGCCATCTGGCAGGCCGAGCCCACCAATGCTACTCTAAAGGCCTGCCTGCGATGTGGCCACACCGAGCCCACCAACGCCCAGCCCGCCCAGTGCCCGCGATGCGGCTACGACCAGTGGGCCGCCACAGTTGATAAGCTGTAAGCAAGCCTCTACCGCTTACGCTAGCCATTTATCCCCACGTTTCAAGTTATGAAGCCTGAAGCTATTCACCTAGGCGACTGGGCGCGCCTGTTTGTGGGCGAAGTACCCGCCAGCTTTTACCTAGAAGCCATCATTCGTGTGGTGTTCATCTACCTGCTGCTGCTGGGCTGCATGCGCCTGATGGGCAACCGAATGGGCGCGGTACTGACTCGCAACGAGATGATTGCCATGGTGTCGCTGGCCGCGGCCAATGGCGTGGCCCTGATGGCCCCTGACCGCGGCCTGCTGCCGGTAGTGGTGGTGGCAGGGGTTATCATCGGCTACCAGAAATTGATTGCCTGGCGGGCCTATCACCACCCCAAGTTCGAGAGCGTCGTGCTCGACGACGTAAGCGTGCTGGTCGAAGATGGCCGCCTGAATCTCGACAAGCTCTCGGCCAGCGTGCTCTCGCGCGAGCAGTTCCTGGGCCGGCTGCGCAACGAAAGCATCAGCAACCTAGGGGCTGTGCAGCGCGCCTACCAAGAGGCCAACGGGGCGTTCTCCATCCTCCTGTTTGAAGAGCCCAGGCCCGGCCTTTCCATTCTGCCGCTGGTCGATACCGACTACCGGGCCGAGCAGGCAAAAGCGCCCGGTCAGTTCGCCTGCGGCAGCTGCGGCAACTTGCTGGCCAGCAAGCAGGAGCCCACCAGCAAGTGCGCGCGCTGCGGCGAGCAGCAGTGGCAGCCGGCGGTGCTGAAGTAAATAGATTGTCCTCGTTGTGGAGCAGCATGATAGGTTGAACGCAGAAGTTCAACGTGTATACTTCCCCGAATTGGGAGCCAGTTTAAATACAGAAAAGCGTATTTTCGCTGCCTTCCACTTACGAGGTAAAAAAAAGCCGATTTAGTGAGACCCAGATTGTAGCTACTCTGAACCAGTAAGCCTGCGATAGATACCGAACAGGCAGCTATGCAGAACTAGTGGACCTTAGTCCTCATGGCCGAAACCACGCTCGCGAGGCTAGTAAACCAAATTGGGCAGCTACATGCCCAAACACCGCAGGCGGCGGTGCAGCAGCTACACTACTGGCTGACGGTACGCAGTTGGCTTAGCGGATGGCGCATTGCCGAGTATGAGCAAGGCGGCAGTGACCGGGCAGCATATGGTGAACGGTTGCTACCGGAGCTGGCGCGGCAGGTGCGCGGTGTTAAAGGGCTGGCGGTACAGCATTAGTGAGCATGAGGCCGGTTACGGTCAGGTTCTGGCAATTGCTGATGCCGATGAGGCGGGGCCACACCGGGCCCGGCTTGGCTTGGAAGGCCGCCCCGTTGCCGTCGATGGAGCCCGTGCCGGCGCGCCGGCCGGCAATCCGTTGCCGAGCCGGCTTGGCAAGTCGCGGCGCGCGAAGCGTTTGCGTACCACCGCCAGCGTTACGGCACGCGCCGGCTGCGGGCCGAGGTCCAGGCTCAGGGCCAGCAACGTTCTTTTAAATTCTGCAACACACTCTTAGACTCACACTGTCACTACTCATAAGCCAGACAGTTAGAAATGGGTAGTACTTAACGGATATGCTACATGCGTCTGCTTAGTAAACGGGCTTTCAATTTATGTTTTAACTGATTTTTTATATAAACTAAACCCTACGCCGCGCCTGCTGCCTGATGGCCCGCCAGGGCCTGATAAACTACGTGTTTATACGGAAGGCTTGGGGAAACAAGCGGTATAAATACAAGCTAGAACTGTGGAAAATCCCGGCAAAATACCGTAGTTAAGCGGATAAAAAAAGGCAGGATGAGTGGTTCCTTTGAGTGCTGGTTATTAGCTGATTAATGAGGCATTTTTTAATCAGGCTACAGATTGCTAACTGCTTATCTCCCGGCGGCAGCACAACAGCAGCGCATTTAAAAGCCCATTAATCGATTCGGCTCAGCGGCGCTATTTGGGTACCAACTATTCGGGGGTGGCCCGGTAGCTGGCCAGGCATAGTAAGTAGGGCCCAGCTAGCCTACCCGGCGCGGGTACTGCTGGCCCGGTATGCGACAAACGGGGCGGCCCCCACATCCCCGGCAGCGCCCGGCCCCCTAGCCTCATCCTTTAGCCTTATTACTCCTATGATTCGTGTTTTTTTGGTTGATGACCACGCCGTACTGCGCGAGGGCCTGCACCTGCTGCTTGACCACGAGCCGAGCGTACGCATCGTAGGCAAGGCCGCCAATGGCCAGCTCCTGCTCGACCAGCTGCCGACTACCCCCGTCGATGTGGTGCTGCTCGACATGAACATGCCCGTGCTCGATGGCATTGCTACCTCCCAGCAGCTGCGCCTCCACTTCCCGGCCGTGCGCGTCCTTATGCTGTCGATGGTAGAGGAGCCCGCCCAGATACGGCAGGCCCTGGCGGCGGGCGCGCACGGCTACCTGCTCAAAAATGCCAGCAAGCACGAAATCCTGACGGGTATTCACACGGTGTTTGCGGGCAACCGCTTTCTCTGCTCGGCGATAGGGCTGCTGCTGCTCGACATGGTGCTGAGTGCCCCGCCCGCTCTCCCGCAGCCGGCGTCCTCGCTCTCGCGCCGCGAGCTGGAGGTGTTGCAGCTGGTGGCCAATGGGCTGACTACCCAGCAGATTGCCGACAAGCTCTTTACCAGCAAGCGCACCGTCGAAACCCAGCGCCAGAGTATGCTGGGCAAGGTAGGCGCCAAAAACACGGCCGCCCTCATCAGCTACGCCAATTCGCACCAGCTGCTGACCACGCCGCCCGCCAAGCCCTGAAGCAGCGGGCGTACTGCCCCGCAGCTAGCGATGTATCTCTAATCAACTCCCTTTTCCATGCCCGACACTCATACTTCTCCCGCCGCCTACCTCGTGATTATGGCGGGCGGCGTGGGGAGCCGCTTCTGGCCCTTCAGCCGCACGCGGTACCCCAAGCAGTTTCACGACGTGCTGGGCGTGGGCCGCTCCATGCTCCAGCTCACCGTAGACCGCTTTCGGGGCATCTGCCCGCTGGCCAACGTGTTTGTGGTGACCAACCGCGACTACGTGGGCCTGGTGCAGGAGCACCTGCCCGACCTGCCGGCCGACCAGATTCTGGGCGAGCCCAGCGGGCGCAACACGGCGCCCTGCATTGCCTACGCCAGCTACCGCATTGCGCAGCGCGACCCCGGGGCAGTGCTCATCGTGGCGCCCGCCGACCACGCCGTGCTGCGCGAGGAGGAGTTTCGGCGGCTGATGCGCGCGGCCGTGGTGGCGGCGGGCCAGCACCCGGCGCTGCTCACGCTGGGGGTGCGCCCCACCCGCCCCGACACGGGCTACGGCTACATTCAGTACCGCAGCGAGGCGGCGCAGCAGCTGCCTGGCACGGAGTTGTTCAAGGTTAAGACGTTCACCGAAAAGCCCGGGCTGGACATGGCCCGCCGCTTTCTGGACAGCGGCGACTTCCTCTGGAATGCGGGCTTGTTTGTGGGGCAGGTCGGGGTGATTCGGCAGGCGCTGGAAGAGCACCTGAGCGAGATAGCCGAGCTGTTTGCCGAAGGCGCCGCCGAGCTGGGCACGCCGGCCGAGGCGGTGTTTATCGACTACGTGTACGCCCGCTGCCCCCACGTCAGCATCGACCACGGGGTGCTCGAAAAGGCGGATAACGTGTACGTGCTGCCCGCCGACATTGGCTGGAGCGACCTCGGCACCTGGGACTCGCTGCACCGCGTGAGCGCCCACGACGCCCACCACAATGCCATCGACGGGGAAGTGCTGCTCTACGATACCCAGCAGTGCATCATCAAAACGCCGCAGGGGCGGCTGGTGGTGGTGCAGGGCCTGGACGGCTACATCGTGGCCGAGCACGGCAACGTGCTGCTCATCTGCCAGCGCAGCGAGGAGCAGCGCGTGAAAGAATTCGTGAGCGATGCCCGCACCCAGATGGGCAGCGGCTACCACTAGCCGCTGCCGGCTACCCCACCCAGTGCCCCACGGCAAACGTGTAGCAGTAAAACAGCTGAAGCGCCAGGCTGCTGGCATATACCAGCGCCCGGCCGGTGGGCGTGCCACTGCGCAGCCACAGCCCCACGTAGAGCAGCACCGCCACCGCGTAGGCCCAGCCGGCCACCGGCCCCCACAGCAGCGGCAGGTGGCTGGTGGGCCAGTTGATGTTGAACTGCTTGGCGGAGAACATGCCCAGCAGTGCCGCCAGCCCCAGGGTGGCGGCCAGCCCTAGCCCCACGGTGCGCCAGCCCAGTGCCTGGCGCGGCAGCACGCGGTCGAGCACTACCACAAAAAAGGGCGAGCAAAACACGTAGCGGTGCAGGCTCATCAGCGAGCTGCTGCCGTTTTCGAGCGGGGCCTGAATGACCACCTGCACGGCCGCCTCGGCGATGTACACGGCCGCGAACACCAGCAGCCAGTCGGGCGCTGGGGCCTGGGCGCGCTGCCGCAGCGCCCGCCCCGCCACGTAGGCCACCCACCCCAGCGCCAGCAGCCCCACGAGCAGCGCCAGCCCATCGAGCCAGAGCGCCCCGTCGTTTTCGGTGGTGCTGATGAAGGGCAGGTGCGGCACTTGCAGGTGGTGGTGCCACTGCTCCTCTGCTTTGTTGAAGGCAAACCAGACGCCCGTGCGCTGCCATTGGTACACCAGCACCGTTACCAGCCCGGCCCCCACCGCCAGCCCGTACACCAGCAGGCGGCGCAGCCGCCAGGGCCAGGTGCTGGGCTCGCGCAGCCACCCCAGCACTTCAATAAACCCCAGCGCGGGCAGGAAAAAAAAGGCCGATACCCGCGTGAGCGCCGTGCCGAACAGCAGCAGCGCCAGCAGTCCCAGCCGCTGCGGCCAGCGGGCCAGCGCCACCAGCACCAGCGTTGTAAATACGAAAAATAATGCCTCAGTATAAGGCAGGTACAGAAACATGCTCGATGGCAGCGCCGCAAACAGCGCCAGCGCCGCCGGCCGCAGCCGCAGCCCCCGGCCCAGCGTGTAGAGCCCCGCCGCCGCCAGCCCCAGGTTGAGCAGGCAAATGCCGATGGGCCCCAGCCCACTCAGCCGCCACAGCAGCGGAAACAGCGGAAAGAACGCCACCGAGCTTTTGGCATCGGGCCGAAAAAAGTAGCCGTGGGCCCGGATGGAGTCGTACCACTCGGCATCCCAATGCAGCAGCCCGGTCGGAAAAGGCCGGGGCGCCAGCCCCAGCAGCGTAATCACCCCCACCAGCAGTAGCAACTGCCCTAGCACCAGGAGTCGAAGTCGAGTCATTGAAAAAGTATAGCTGTGAAAAATGGTTGAAAACGGGTTAGAGTGAGTTGTTTTGGCTAGGGTATGGTTTGCGAATTTTTGGAGGTCGTCCTAGCGGGGCGCCTCACCCCCCGGCCCCCTCTCCGAAAAGGAGAGGGGGCCGGGGGGTGAGGCGCCCCGAGGAGGGGTAACAGTCAAACAATCAAAACGTATTTTTAAAGTACCCCCATAAGTACAGCGCCCCGGGCCCGGTAAAGGTTACGCCGCCAGCCCCATTTGGCCGATGGCCGCCCCCACGGCTGCCCGCACCTGGCGCATGGCCTCGTCGTAGTGCCCGCGCCGGGCGCGTCGCCGCAGCTGGTGCAGCTCCCGAAACCCGTGCAGGCCCGCCAGCAGGCCCACCTTGCTGCCAGCCACGTCGTTCCAGGCCACCGGCTGCTCCAGCAGGCGCAGACCGGCGCGGTGGGCCAGGCTCAGCAGCTCCACATCGAAGCCGAAGCGGTCGAGCACCGCCCCGGCGGCCACCGGCCGGCACACCCCCATGCGGAAAGCCTTGAACCCACACTGCGTATCGGCGTAGGGCAGGCCGGTGGCCACCCGGGCCAGCAGGTTGAACGCGCGCCCGCTGAGTTGGCGCAGCAGCGGCTGCCGCACCCCCAGCAAGCCCGGGTCGAGCACCCGCGAACCAAATACCACGTCGTGGCTGCCCGCCACAATGGGCCCCAGCACCTTCGGCAGCTCGGTAATCGGCGTCGAGAGGTCGGCATCTGAGAAGACGGCCACGGCGCCCCGCGCCGCCAGCAGCCCCTGGCGCACGGCGTAGCCCTTGCCCCGGTTGGGCTGGTAGGTGATGACGCGGCCGGCCACGCGCCCGCCGTGGCTGGCCAGGCAGGCGGTGGCCAGCGCGGCCGTGCCATCCGTCGAGCCGTCGTCTATCACCAGCACTTCGCTGGCGTAGGCCTGCCCGTTGAGGTAGGCCAGCACCTGTTGCAGGGTACTGCCCAGCCGGGCCGCCTCGTTATAGGCCGGAATGAGCAGCGTTAGGAGCGGCCCGGCCGGGGCGGTCAGCGGCGCAAGCGGGGGGTGCCCCGGCACCATCAGCGGCGCCAGGGCTTCAGTAAAGGAAATAATCATGTAAAATGGATTGATATAAATTATTGAATTATTTGCGACGCAGAAAATACCCTGAGCAGCAGGCGGCTGTCCGTTAAGCAGGCTAGAGAGGGGAGGGTGGGGAGCGGTAGCGGGCCGGGGTGGTCACGGCCCCGTACTTGTGCCGGGGTGATGCGGCCAACAGGCGGCTAGCCGAGGCAGCGGCGGGCGCCCGGCTTGGCTAGGAGCGCCAGAAGCCCGGTCCGGTAGGTGAAAGCAGCGTTACTGAAATGGAACGAAAAGACGAAAACTTTTCACTAATCAACGGCCACCGTGGGTAAATAGCCAGCGCCTAAGCTCAGTAAGCTGGGATTTAGCTGATAATTACAAGTAAAGACGGAAGTAGTAATCCGTTTTTATGGCACAGTATTACCTATCCTATCAATCACTCAGTTTTTATCGCTCTCTTTTTTAATGAAAAGCTCGTTGCTTGCTTTATAATGCACTATGGTAAGTATGATTACTTATTGGTAAGCTCAACTAACTATAATTTTAACTCTGAACGGCTCAGCTAATCGCAGACTATTGTTGTTGAGTAGCTTGTTAACCGCCTGTTTTGGCGGCTAACTGCTAATTGTCTCACTAAGCTTATCGGTAATTAAATCGGGGCCAATACGTACTTACCGGTATAGGACTTGCGGTTTGGCCGGCAGAATTTTGCCTGGCGGCCAGTTGAGTTATGCTGCGCCTTTCTCAACTGCCTTGATGAACACGACACGACTTGCGCGGGCTGGGCTACTGGGCAGCGCCTTGCTCAGTGCCTGCGGCAACCCCGCTCCCGTGCTACCGCCGCCGGTGCCCCACACGGCGCAGGCTGCCGTGCGGCCCTGGCCCGCGCCCTTCGGCTACGGCTGCAACCTGGGCTACTACGGCCCCGCCTGGACCGACGAGCAGCTGGCCACCGCCGTGCGGGCCGCCGGCGGTACCACGCTACGCGTCACGCTCCCCGAGCAGTTTCTGAGCCAGTGGGGCCTGGAGGCGCGCCGGCCGGCCTTTACCTATTACGCCGACAGCCTGCACCTGCGCAACCTGGTGTGCTTCGTGGGCGACCCCAGCCCCGCCCACCGCGACGGTACCACGTACCCCGGCTGCGATGAGCCCAGCAAGCTGTTTGCCAACCTGTATGAGCCCATCTGGCTGGCCGACAGCACGGTAAACCCCAATAACTACTACGCCCGCTACCTCTACGAGGTGGTGCGGCGCTACGGCCGCCAGGTGCGGGTGTGGGAGGTCGTCAACGAGCCGGACTTCATCCACGGCCAGGAAAACAAGCAGTGGCTAGGCCGCGCGCCCGCACCCGCCGAGCTGCCCAACCTGCGCGCGCCCCTGCCTCGCTACGTGCGCACGCTGCGCATCACCTGGGAGGTGGTGAAGAAATACCAGCCCACGGCCTACGTGGCGCCGGGCGGCCTGGGCTACCCCGAGTTTCTGGATGCGCTGCTGCGCACTACCGACAACCCGCACGAGGGCGCGGTAAGCCCCGACTACCCGGCCCCGGGGGGCGCCTACTTCGACGTGCTCGACTACCACGCCTACCCGGCCTACGACCTGCGCCGCCGCGACTGGTGGCAGGCCGGCCGCTTTGCCTACCAGCGCACGTCGGATGCGGCTGCCCAGCAGGTTATTACGCACCAGGCGGCCATGCTGGCCGTGCTCCGCCGCTACGGCTACGACGGCCGCACCTACCCCGCCAAGCCCGCTATCCTCACCGAAACCAACGTGGGCCGCCGCCCCGCCGACTGGCGCGCCGGCTCCGACGAGTTGCAGCGCAACTTTGGCATCAAGGCGCTGGTGCTGGGGCAGCAGCACGGCCTGCGGCAGCTGCATTTTTACCGCGTGGGCGAGGGGGCCGCCGCCCCGCCCCCCGGGGCCCCGGTGAGTGGCGAAACCGAGTTTGAGCTCATGGGCCTCTACGAAAGCCTGGGCCGCGATGCGCCCGGCCAGCAGCGCCTTACGCAGTTGGGCCAGGCGCTGCGCACCAGCGGCGCGCTGCTGGCCGGCCTGGCCTACGATGCCGCCGGCACGGCGGCGCTGCACCTGCCCGCCGGGGTAGCGGGGGCCACGTTCAGCAACGGCCAGCGCTGGGTGGCGGTGCTGTGGGCCCGCACCACCACCGACCAAAGCGAGGCGGCGCACGCCACCTACTCGTTTCCGGCCAGCTGGCACCTGCCGGGGCTGCTGCGCTACGAGTGGAACCACGCGCCCGGGGCCGCCGGGCAACCCAGCCCCACTCGGCAAGTAGCGCTTACGGGGGCACCGGCCTTTTTTAGTCCGGTGCCCGCGGCGCGGCCAGCCCAGCCGCTGAAAAATAACCTCTCCCTGGTAGCGCTGCCGGGAGCCGGCCGCCGGTAGCTGGCCGCCCGCTGCGCAAACCACGCGCCGGCGGGCTACGAGCGGGGGGTGGCCCAGCTAAGCGCCCTCGCCCGACCGCATAGGTAAGTATGAATGAATTATAAATTCATTTATAAAGGACGTGTTTGCAATTGTCGGATTTTATCATGGTTTAAACCTCAGCTATTGCTGACGTTTTAAAAATAAAAATTGCAATCGGTTGTGCTTTATTGAGGCACCGGCTTTATTTTCGTTTAATTAAGCACTTCTGCGGCTGGCTACTAGTAAATACGCTGGCAATGCAGTTGGGCTCTTAGCGGTGGTGATGCACTGACTGATTACCTAATCGTCGTGTAGTAATTGCCCTGCTTATTTTCTTCTCCCTTTCTTCCCCACCCTGGCTTATTGTTTCGCTTTTATCAGGCAGCTGATACTAGCCGGCGTGCGCTTTTTTTATCTTTTCCTAATTCAATGAGTAAACACATCATTCTGCGGAGCACTTTGGCGCTGCTGGTCAGCTACCTGCTGGCCTTTTCCGTGCGGGGCCAGGCGAGTACGGAAACGCGCGTGGCCATTGCCAGCATCAGCCCGAGCCTGGAGACGGGGCAGGACTACTCGCCCTGGCTCGACGACGACCCCAAAAACCTGGTGCAGAACTCGTGGCTGCCCAGCAACTTTCAGTACGTGGACGTGACGCTGAAGCTGGCCCGGCCCACCGTGCTGACCCGGCTGTCGCTGTTCGACTACCAGGGGATTTTCCTGTTGCAGCCCGCGCTCATCTACGCCCAGAATGGCACGCAGCGCACCCTCATCGGCACCTTCAACGGCCTGCTCTACAACGTGTGGGTGGACCTGCCGGTGAATGGCGCGGTCACGGCCGACGCCATCGTCATTCGCAAGTATTGCAACAATATCCCAGTCAAAATCAAGGTCTTCGGGCAGGCCAGCGGCACTACTGCGCCGCCCGCGCCGGTGGCCGCGGTGCTCACCTTCGGGGCGCTGGCCAACAAAACGGTAGGCGACGCGCCCTTCGCCCTCACCGCCAGCAGCACCAACGCGGCCACGGCCATCACCTTCCGCTCGTCGAACCCTGCCGTGGTGCGCGTGGCCCCGGCCAGCGCCGGCGGGTGGCAGGCCACGGTAGTGGGCGCGGGCACGGCCACCATCACGGCCGCCCAGGCGGCCGGCAACGGCTACCTGGCGGCGGCCGACGCCAGCCAGGCGCTGACGGTGGCGGCGGCCCCGGTGGTCGTGACGCCGCCCACCCCACCCACCCCGCCGATGCCCCCCACCGGCCCCACCACCGCGGGCAAGATTCCGCTGGATGCCAGCCGCTGGTATCAGCTCACCAACGCGCCCAATACCCTGGCCCCGCTCTTCGATGGCTCGACCACCACGGGCAGCACCATTGGCTGGGGCAAGGTCATCGGCACCTACGACGCCTACTACGCCTTGCAGCCGGGCGAAACCATTAATCTGCAAAGTATTAGGTTTTACGATGGCGAGGGCAATAACCCCGCCGACCCCATGACGCTGTCCGTCATCACCGATACCTGGCAGCGCATTCCGGTGGCCACCTTCACGGGCGGCCTCTACAACCGCTGGGTGGGGCCCGACCCCAGCCAGCCTGATAATTACAACCTGACCGCGCCGCCGGGCAACATCCGCTACCTCGTCATCACGGCATCGTGGGCTTATCCGAACGAGATAGAGCTGTACGGCACCTACTCGGCGGGCACACCGCTGGCCACGGCCGACGTGGCGGCGCTGGCCGTGCAAAAGCAAATCAAGCTGGGCCAGGAGTTCGGCGTCAACGGCTTTGAGTGGGACGTGGAAGACCCCAACGCGCCCGGCACCGTGGACCCGGTGCGCCTCAAGGCCCTGCAAAATTTCACCGGCTTCCGCCACTACCTCGACTGGCAAAAGCTGGAATCGACGCCGGGCGGCTACACCTTCAACCCGGTGCACAGCGGCGGCTGGAACTACGATGCCCTCTACACCAGCCTCAAGGCCAGCGGCATCACGGTGCTGGCCTGCATCAAGACGCTGCCCGACTGGCTGCTGGACACCTACCCCGGCGACCAGCGCGAGCTCGAAAACGTGCCCGTGCACTACGGCAAGGATTTTTCGGACCCCAATTCCTACGTGGAGCAGGCCCGGGTAGCCTTTCAGTACGCGGCGCGCTACGGGGCCAACGCGGCCGTACCCGCCAACCTGCTGAGCGTGGACCAGGGCACCCGCTGGGCCGGCGACGGCGTGAACCAGGTGAAAATCGGCCTGAACCTGGTGCGCTACATGGAGTGCGACAACGAGCGCGACAAGTGGTGGAAGGGCCGCAAAGCCTACCAGACCGGCCGCGAGTACGCCGCCAATATGTCGGCCTTTTACGACGGCAATAAGAACACGATGGGCCCGGGCGTGGGCGTGAAAAACGCCGACCCCACCATGCAGGTCGTGATGGCCGGGCTGGCCAACCCCAGCCCCGACTACGTGCGCGGCATGATAGACTGGTGCCGGCAGTACCGGGGCTACCGGACCGACGGCACCGTGAACCTCTGCTGGGACGTCATCAACTACCACTACTACGCCAACAACGCGGGCACCTCGCAGGGCGGCAATGCCTCGCGCGGGGCGGCCCCCGAGGTGGCCACCACGGCGCAGGTGGCGCAGGCCTTCATCACGCTGGCCCACCAGTACGCGGCCGATATGCCGGTGTGGGTGACGGAGGCCGGCTACGACGCCAACCAGGGCAGCCCGCTCAAGGCCATTGCCGTGGGGGGCCGCACGGTGGCCCAAACCCAGGCCGACTGGACGCTGCGCACCGCGCTGCTATACGCCCGTTGGGGCGTGGAGCGCACGTTTTTCTACATGCTGACCGACGACGACGCCAACAGCACCGTGCAGTTTAGCTCGTCGGGGCTGGTAAACTCGGACCGCTCGCCCCGGCCGGTGGCCGACTTCCTGCGCCAGGCCAACCAGCTGCTGGGCGCCTACACCTACACCGGCACGCTCAACGGCGACCCCATCGTGGACCGCTACCAGCTGGGCGACAAAACCGCCTACGCCCTCGTGGTACCCGACGAAGCCGGCCGCACGGCCACCTACAACCTGCGCGTGGGCACCGACTCGGCTACCATCTACACGCCGCAGGCGGGGGCCGCTATGCAGGTGCGGCGCGTGCGCACCCAGGGCGGCCAGCTCTCCCTTACCGTGACCGAGACGCCGCAGTTTGTGGTGGCGGGCGGCGGGACTGGCTCCGGCTCGCCCACGGCCTGCGCCGGCACCGGCTCCATCGGCTGGGAGCAGTGGACCAACGTGCGGGGTAATGCCATTCAGGCTATTCCGACGCAGAAAACGCCCGACAATACGGCGACGCTGACCAAGTTTGAGAGCAGCTCCAATATCGGCGACTACTATGGGGCGCGCATCCGGGGCTACGTGTGCGCCCCCCAAACGGGCAGCTACACCTTTGCCATAGCCGGCGACGACGACTGCGAACTGTGGCTGAGCCCCGACGACAACCCGGCTACTAAAGTCCGCATTGCCCAAGTGAATGGCTGGACTAACGTTGGCGAGTGGGACAAATACCCCACCCAGCAGTCGGCCCCCGTTACATTGCAGGCCGGTACCCGCTACTACATCGAGGCGCTGCACCGCGAAGCAACTGGCGGCGACTTCGTGGCCGTGGGCTGGAAGCTACCCGATGGGCAAATAGAAGCGCCCATTGCCGGCGCCCACCTCATACCCTACGGCGCCACGGCCGCCGCGCGCAGCGCCGCGCCGGCCACCGCCGCACCGACCTCGGCAGTGGAGGCGGCGCTGAGCCAGCCGGCCCTCACGGTGTTTCCCAATCCTTTCCGTAGCGAGGCCAGCCTCAGCTTCACGCTGCCCACCGCCGGCCCCGCCACCCTGGAGCTGTACGACGCGCAAGGCCGCTTGGTGCGGCGCCTCTACAGCGGGGCCACCGAGGCCGGCCAGGCCCAGCAGGTAGCCCTGAGCGGGGCCAGCCTGCCGGTGGGCCTCTACCTGGTGCGCCTGACGGCGGGCCGCACCGTGCTCACCCAGCGGCTGGTCAAAACCGACTAACGCCGGCCCGCGCCGGCCTCAGGCCCCCAACGCAGTAGCTAAGACAAAGCCGCCCCCGGCCAGCTCGCCCAATGGATAAGCTTGGCCGGGGGCGGCTTCTTGTTAGTAGTTAGCGCGTGGGCAGCGGGCGCTGCCGCAGCACCCGCAGCAGGCCCCGGGCAAAGCTGGTATCGAAAGGGGCGGCCAGCCAGGCCTTGGCCGCGCACTTTACCCCGCCCGCATAGTCGCCGTGGCTAAAGGCGTAGAGCGCGTCTTGCTGGGTTTTGTGAAGCTCAAGGCGCTCGTGCCAGGCGGGCACCAGCTGGCGCACCCGGTACAGGCGGGTGGGCAGGGTCTCGGCGGCAAAGGCGGGCGTCAGCTCGTTAGCTAACAAGCCATCGGCCAGCACTTTCTGAGCCTGGCCCCAGTAGTGGTACACGTAGGCCGCAGCCGGCTCAATGGGGCTGACGGTTTGCAACGCCAGCGAAAAGGCCAGCTGCTCGCTCACAAACCACTCCGAGCCCTCGTACAGGGCGTCGAGCAGCGCCAGCGTATCGGGCAGCAGGGTGGTGAGGGCGGCCGGCAGGCCTACCACGCCCGAGTTCCAGGCCAGCTGGCCCGGGGTGAAGCGCACCGCCGCGCCGCTCACCTCAAACGAGCGCCCGGCCAGCAGCGCCAGCAACCGCCGCGGGTAGTGGGCCTGTTGAAAGGCGGCGTACACATCCACGGCCCCGGCCAGGGTGTATTCGGGCTGGTGCAGGTAGGGCTGGCCGGCCGCCAACCCCTGCAAGAGTGGCCCCGGTGCCGCCACAAAAAACGTGTCGGAGTCGATGAACAGCAGCTCGTCGCCGGGGTAGTCGCGGCTGGCCTGGGCAATGACGCAGGCCTTCACGCGGTGCACGTAGTGGCGCGGGCCGCGCAGCTCGGCCAGGCGGCTTTCAGTCAGCAGCTGGTAGTTAACCGGCAGGCCAGCCAGGTAGGGCGCAAAGGCGTCCGGCTGGTCGGTGAATATTACGGCCGCCAGCTGGCCGTAGCCGGCCGGGGCAAAGGCCCAGGCGCTGAGGGCGGCAAATACGGCGCGGGCATATTCAGTGCGCCGGCCATAAGCCAGGAGCAGTAAGCGGGTCATAGCTAAGAAGTGGAAAAGGATAGGTAATTGATAATTAGCTGCTGGCTGACAGCCTGATAAGCCAGGCACCACTAGGCAGGCTAGTGCCTAGTCTGGAAAGTCGCTTGCCATCATTTCGGCTAGCTCCCCCTCTCCTTTTTCGGAGAGGGGGCTGGGGGGTGAGGCGAAACGGCCGCGCTTTAGAGAAGCTTATTCTCCTGACTAAGCGCTAGCCCGCCCGCGCCACCCGCCAGCGGCGCAGGGCCCCGCCCAGCTGCCCGCGCACCTCGGTGGCGGCCAGGTTGGGTACGCCCCGGAAGTTGATGGGTAAAAAGCGCCGCAGCACGAAGTAGCCGTAGGCCGTGCTGGCCAGCAGCGTGAATACCGACGCCCACGCCGCCCCGTAGATGCTGCGCGTGAAGTGGATGCAGGCTAGGTCGGCGCCCACGTTCACGACCAGCGCCAGCCCCACCTTCACCAGGTTGCGCTGGGGCTGGCCGATGATGTCGAGCGTGACGCCCAGAAAGCGTTCCAGCGGAAACAGCAGCGAGCACACGATAAGAATGCGGTAGATGCCCGCCGCCTCGGTGCCCACGTACTTGCCGCCGCCCACCAGCCCCACTATCACGTCGGCAAACACCAGCACGCCCACCACGATGGGCACGAACAGCAGCGTTAGAAAGCCCGCGTAGCGCTTCAGCAAATCGACCACCTGGGCCTCCTGCGCCTGGTTGACGGCCGCCGACATGCTGGGCATGGCCGTGCCCAGGCCGCTGCGCAGGGGGATTTCGATGATTTCGAGCAGGCGCTGGGGCAGGTTGTACACCGCCAGAGCCGCCGGCCCCAGCATAAACTTGATGATGAACGTGTCGGAGCTGCGCAAGAGATTGGAGCACAGGAAGGTACCGAAGCTGTACTTGCCGAAGTGAAACACCTCGCGCACGGTGGCCGCCGTGCGGTGCGGCAGCGCCGCCAGGCGGCCCCAACCCAGCACCGTGGTCACCACGCTCGTGAGCAGCGAGCTAGCCACGAACGCCTGAATGACGCGCAGCAGCGTCACCTCGTGCAGCCCGTACATCAAGATTACCAGCAGGATAAACGAGCCCTGGCTGAGCAGCCGCACCCACAAGATGCGGTCGAAGCGCTGCTCGGCCTGGAGCACCCACACGGCCACGTTGAAGGGCAGCGTCACGACCAGCGCCAGCCCAAACCAGTGCAGCAGCACCAGCAGGCCCACGTCGTGCAGGTAGGGCCGGGCGGGCAGCACCAGCACGTTCAGGACCACGAACAAGGCCGTGACCAGCAGCCCGATGTACCAGGCGGCCCCGGCCACCGCCCGCTGCCGCTCGGCATCGGCCCCGGCGTAGAACTTGATGAGCGCCGTTTGTAGCAGGCCTGTGCGGAAGGTGTCGAGCAGCAGAAACGAGAACTGGAAAAATATCCAGTTGCCCATGTCAGCCTCGTTTAAAAATCGAAATAAAATACTGTACGTAAGCACGCTGAGCACCGCCATGGTCCCGTTGCCGGTCAGCGATTGCAGGTGCCGGTTGCGGAGGAGGTCTTTCATGCGGTAGCGGACAAGGGCGAAGGTGCAGGGGCCGCCCGGCGGGCGGCGTGCGCCTGAATGGCGGCGTAGATGCGGGCGGCGCTGTTTTCCCAAGTGTGGGTGGCGGCGAAGGCGCGCCGGGCCGCCTGGCGGGCGGGCGAGTCTTCGGCCAGGGCCTGCTCTACCAGGGGCAGGTAGTCGGCGGGGTCGGCGGCGAGGTAGGTGTGGGCGGCGAAGGGGCGCATGGCTTCGGTGCGGGTAGCCACCACGGGCTTGCCCAGCAGCAGGTACTCGTCGATTTTGCGCGGGTAGTTGCCCACCGTCAGGGGGTTTACCAGCTGCGGGTTCAGGCACACGTCGAAGCGTTGCACGTAGGCCGCCAGCTCGCTCGTGGGCTGCGCGCCCAGGAAGTGCACGTTGGGCAAGTGGTGCAGGTCGCTGGCCCGGAACACGTCGTCTTCCGGCCCCACCAGCACGATGCGCCAATCGGGCCGCTGCTGGCTCAGGTGGCGCAGCACGTCGAGATTCAGGCGGGCGCTGGTGAGGGCTCCCACGTAGCCGATTACCGGGCCGCCGCCGGGCAGCTGGCGCAGCCCCGCCGGGGGCGCGGTGCCGGCGGGTGGCAGCGCGGGCAGGTCGCAGCCCTGCCCCACGTCGAAGGAATGCGGGTTGTACAGCCGGCAGTAGTCGGCCAGGTAGCTGGAGTTGGCCACGCACACGTCGCTCTTGGCCAGCAGGGCCGGCTCCAGGTGCTGGCCGTGGCGCCGCCAGTAGCCGCCCGCCACCAGGAAATCGCGCGAGTAGTACACGCTCACGGCCGGGCGCAGCAGCTCCTTGAGAAAGAAGCTGCGGATGATGTCGTTGTCGTTAAACAAGATAAAATCCTGAAAGCCCAGCTGCTGCACCCCGCCCCGGATGGCGCGGGCAAAGCGGCGGTTGTTCAGCTTATTGAGCCAGGTGTGTAGGCCGCCGGGCGGCAGCCAGTTGATGGATTCGAGCACCACGCCCGGCGTGAGTACCCACAGGTTGGGGGCCACGGCTTCGAGGCCGGTGGCCGCGCCGCGCAGCACCTGCAGGCGGGCCTGCACGGCGGGCTCGTGGCGGTGGCGCAGCACGGTATTGCGGTCGAGGGGCGCGTTCACGTACAGCACCCGGTGGTGGCGGCTGAACTCGCGGGCCAGGTCTTTGCAGTTGCTGCCCAGGGCCGTGTCCCAGGGCTGCTGGCCTACTACCACGAGGTCGCGGCCGGTTAGGAGGGGTGTCTTCATCAGTACTTGAAGAATAAGGCAGTGAGGCTAGCCGATGGCCGCCTGGCTGGCGGCGGGCCGCAGCAGCCACTTGTCCAAGGCGTTGAGCACCTGGTTGTCGTGGTCGGCGTCGAACTTGCGGGCGAAGAGCTTGTGGCCGTGGGTGAGCTTGGGCAGGTCGCTGATGGTCAGCAGCTTGGGGTTGGCCCCGCCCTCCGACCAGTCGATGTAGCGGTAGTTTTCGTTGATGATGCTGCCTTGGTAGGGCGAGTTCATGAGCACGGTGGCAATCAAAAACTCGTCGGAGCCCCAAGTGAACATGCTGAACCGGCGCAGCCCGGCGTGGGCATCTATGAAGCGCACCAGGTAGGCGGCGCAGGCCGTGTCGAGCGTCCACCACGAGCCGTCGGAGCCGCCGTACAGCGTGTAGGGCAGCGGAAAGCGCCGCCGGGGCAACACCTTATTAAGGAGCCGCTGCAACACGTACTGCCCCCGAAACTGGAAGTACGTGGTGTGGTACTGCTCGATGCGGCTCGCCGCGTGCTGCCACCAGGCCGAGCCCTCGCGCTCAAACGAGAGAAACGAGTAGCCCAGGTGCCGGGCAAAGAAGTCGTGAATCGTGGCGGCCGGCCGAATGGGGTAGTCCTGCCCGCTCAGCAGGTTGATAAAATCGAAGGTCTGCCCGCTGTTCAGAATGTCGCGGGTGCATTCCAGAATGGCCCGGGTGAAGTGGTACGAGGCCCAGCGCACGGCAAAGCGCCGTGCCGTAAACTGCACCCGCGGCAGCTGCGCCAGATGCGCAAAGTCGCGGCCGTCGCACTTGCTGTCGAGGTGAATGAAGAAGTAAAAATCCTCGTGCTGCAAGGCCGCCAGCAGCCGCCCGAGCTGCTCGGGGTTTTTGTGGGCCATTATCAGGTGGGCAATTTTCATAGCGGGAAGGGAAGAGGCGAGTGTTGTTGGCTGGGGTGGCTGGCTGTGTGGGGTAGACTGCGCGAACGGGGCGCCTCACCCCCCGGCCCCCTCTCCGAAAAGGAGAGGGGGAGCCGACCGTATGCGGACGTAGGTAATCGTGAAGTAATCGTCAGGCTCCGGGCAAGGCGCAACTGGAACGTATCGTCAAAACAAAAGGCAATCGTGAAGTAGTCGTCAGGCTCCCCCTCTCCTTTTCGGAGAGGGGGCCGGGGGGTGAGGCGCCCCGTCCGCAGTTCTAATGCTCGATAACTGATGACTGGTAACTGATAACTGAAGCTTGCGCCCGGCTGGCCTTGGCCCAGGCGGCGGGCTGCGCCCGGCGCACGAAGCGCCGGAAGCCCAGAAACACCGCCGCGTTCATGAGGCTGAAAAACAGGGGCATCACCAGTAGCTTGGCCGTGTGGCCGGTGCGCGCGGCCTGGCGCCAGCCCAGCCAGGCTGCGCCGTACAGCGCCAGCTGCCCGGCCAGCAGCAGGCCGTAGCCGCCGGCCAGCGGCCCGCTCGTGCCCAGCAGCAGCCCCAGGCTGAGGGGCAGCAGCAGGGCCAGCGCCAACGGCGCCAGGCTCCAGCGCAGCACGCGGTGCGACACGTAGAGGAAGCTCACCAGCGGCTGCCGTAGCGGGTTCAGCAGCCGGGGCAAGCGCGTCATGGCCTGCCAGCCGCCCGCGCAGATGCGAATTTTGCGCTCCATCTCCTCGGGCAGGGAGGCCGAGGCGTCCTCGCTGGCGTAGGCAGCGGGCTCGTACACCACCCGGTAGCCCTGCTCCACGATGCGCAGCGACTGCACAAAATCGTCGAGAATGGTATCGGCCTCCAGCGGCGCAAACAGCGCGGTGCGGAACGATACCAGCTCACCGGCCGCTCCCATCAGGCTGTAGAGGTCAGAATCGCAACGCTTGAGAAACGACTCGTATTTCCAGTACAGGCCCTCGCCCGCGCCGGGCGCGGTGGCCTGGGGCCGGATTTTCTTCTCGCCCGACACGGCGCCCACCCGCGCATCCTGGTAGTGGCGCACCAGCGCCCGCACGGCCCCCGCGTTGAGCTGCGTATTGGCATCGGTGAAGATGACGTAGTCGGTGCTAACGTGCTGAATAGCGCGGTTTTCGGCCAGCGACTTGCCGCCGCGCGGCGCCACGTGCAGGTGCTCAATGCGCGGGTAGCGGGCCAGCACCTGAGCCGAGTGGTCGGTCGAGCCGTCGGTGATGAAGAGCAGCCGCAGCTTGTCGGCCGGGTAGTCGAGGGCTAGGCAATTGGCAATTTTCTCGTCTAGTATGTCGGCCTCGTTGTAGGCTGGCACCACGAGCGTCACGGCCGGCTCGAAAGGGGCTAGCGCGGCGGCCGGCCGCAGCCGGCGCTTCAGCGCCGCCGCCAGCCCCACCACCAGCGCGTAGCCGAAGTAGGTGTACAAAATCAGCGCCAGCAGCAGCCAGCAGGCGTAGTGTAAAAACATCATAAGCAGAAGATTAAAGCGAATCGGAAGGTGCGCGGCCGGCGCGCAGGCCGCGCACGATGCCCAGCACCAGGCACACCAGCACCGGGCCGGCGAGAAGAGCGAACGGCATGGTATTAGTCGTGGGCTTGGAAGGCGGTAGCCGTGTGCGTGGTGGCCAAAAAGGAGGTGCGGGTGCGCCGGATGCGCAACAGCGCCAGGCACATGCACCAGATGGCGTAGGGCAGGCGCAGCACCGCCGCCAGCACCTGCCGGTTGTAGAGCCGGCCGGGCAGGGCTAGCAGCAGCGCGGCCATGAGGGCGGCCAGCAGGCCCGCCCACGCCAGCGGCGGCGGCCCCACCCGCAGGCCCAGCACCCAGCCCAGCCCGCTGCCCAGCGTGAGCAGGCCTAGCAAGCCCAGCAGCAGCGTGCGCGGCACCAGAAACGCCTGCACCACCTTGTTGAAAAACTCCACGTTGCCGCGCCGCAGTTGGGGCAGGCCCTCGCCGGCGTATTTTTTCAGGAATTCCCACTGCGAGGCCAGCCAGCGGGTGCGCTGCTGGGTGAAGCCTTGGGCACTCTCGATTTTCTCGTCGTACACGTAGGTGTCGGGCAGGTAGGCCACCGGCTGGCAGTCGCGGGCCAGCCGAAAATCCAGCTCTTTGTCCTCCCCCACCGTTTCGCCGATGCTGGCCAGCAGCTGGCGCAGGTAGCCATAGTCGAAGGCCATGCCCGAGCCGATGAGCGCCGCCGACAAGCCCACCGCCGCCGGCCCCCGGCGGTAGAGGTGGTTGTTAATCTCCTCATTACAAGCATCGAGTAGGGCAAAGGCGGTGCCCTGATTTTTGGCGGTGCGGTGGGCCTGCACCACCCGGAAGCCAGCGGCAAACGCGCCGTTTACGGCCGTGAGCAGGCCCCGGCCCATCACGTTGTCAGCATCGAGCACCAGGGCCACGTCGAAGGCCTGGTGCGGCAGTACTTCCAGCGCCCGCCGCAGCGCCTTGCCCTTGGTGCTGCGCTCAAACTGCACTGGCACCACGCCGATGCCCTGGCGCTGCATGGCCTCCACGGTGGCGGGCTGCAAGCCATCGGCAATCACCACCACCTGAAAGACGCCCGCGTAGGCCTGGGTGAGCGCCGCCCGGCTGGTTTCCAGAATTACGGCATCTTCGCGGTACACCGGCATCAGCACGCAGATGCGGCGCGGGGCGGCCCCGGCGGGTAGCACGTCGCCCGTGGGCCGCGTGCGCCCCGGCCAGTGCCCGGCCACGGCAAAAAACAGCAGGTACAGGCAGTTGAGCAGCAGGTAAGCGGCCAGCAGCCAGAGTAGTAGAGCAGGAATGGCTAGTAAGTAGTTCATAGCAGATTAGGTCAGGTTGGGTGGTGGCAGCGCGTAGCAAAGCCGCTCAGTGGCAGAGGTCAGCGCGCGAGCGGCTTCGCGGCGTGGCGTTCTTACAGTTGGGGGCCCATGTGCTGCCAGTGCCAGCGCAGGCCGCGCCCCAGCGCGTGCAGGTGCGGCCACTCGCGCCGGCGCAGGTAGCGCAGGGCCTGCTTGGGCAGCGCGGCCCCCACGAAGACCAGGGTGCTGCTCAGCCTTGCCCAGCCCCGGTAGTTGCGCCGGATGAACAGCAGCCGGTTGCGGTTCATGTAATAGGTTTTCAGCACCGATGCCTTGCCCACCGAGGCCGACTCCTTGTGGTAGACCGTGGACTCGGCCACGTAGTGGCAGGTGTAGCCCGCCCGCTTGATGTGCTCGCACCAGTCCAGCTCTTCGTAGTACAGGAAGTAGAGCGCCGGCATGGGCCCCACGGCCGCTACCACGCGGCGCGGCACGAGCATGGCGGCCCCATCGGCCAGGGCGGTGGGGCCCGAGCGGTCGTGCTGCCCGCGGTCGGCTTCGAGGTGGCCCAGGGTCACGCTGCGGCCGGTCCAGGGGTTTAGGCCCTGGGAGCCTGCGTACTGAATGAGCTGCTCGCCGTCGAAGTACCGGATTTTGGGGGAGGCGATGCCCACCCGCGGATTACGCTCCAGCAAGTCAACCAGCGGCTCCAGAAAATCGGGCGCTACCTCGGTGTCGTTGTTGAGGAAGAGCAGGTACTCGCCCGTGGCCTGCGCGATGCCCAGGTTGTTGCCACCCGCAAAGCCCAGGTTTTCAACTGATTTCAGCAGTAGTACTTCCGGGTACTGCGCCTTTATCGGGTCGGGGTCGTCGGTGGGCGAGGCGTTATCAACCACAATAATTTCCAGCCTGGGGTAGCTGACGCGGCGCAGCGAAGCCAGCAGCGCGCACGTAAGCTGCGCCTGGTTGTAATTGATGGTGATGAGGGAAACCAGCGGGTAGCTCATGGCGCGGAGGAAGGGGCCGCGGCCGCGTCGAGGCGCGGGCCCAGAAAGATGAAAGTCCATGACAGGTACACGACCAGCGCCGAGGGCATGAAATTGATAACCTCGTTGCCGTAGCTGGCGAAGAAGCTGCCCGCGAAGCCGGCCGTGAGGGCAATGAGCTTGGTGCGCAGCCCCGGGTCGCGGATGCGCCACACGATGCCGCCGCACTTGCCCAGCAGGTAAGCCATGATACCCAGCCAGATAGTGAGGCCCACCACGCCGTACATGGCCCACACCTTCACCCAGTAGCTATCGGGCGGAATTCCCGCCAGCACGGTGCCGGGGTTGTACTGAATGCCCGAGTTGCCGATGGTGCCCAAGCCGCCGCCGAAGGGCCGGCTGGCCAGGTACTCGCGTAGCCGCGCCTGGTTGAGCAGGCGCACATTAAACGAAGCATCGGCGGGGTCGAGGGCCGTGCGCATCCGGTAGATGTTGTAGTTCGAGTCGCCCAGGTGGGTGTACTTCAGCACCCCGAAGGCCAGCCCCGCCAGCATCCCGCCCAGCACCAACACCTTGAAATTCTTACTGATGAGCAGCGCCACCGCCCCGCCCGCCATGAGGGCAAACAGCGCCCCGCGGGTGCCCGAAATAAGCATGCCCACGAGCAGCAGCCCGGCGGCGGCGGCCAGCAGCACCCGCTTCCAGGGGCGAAACGGCCCCAGCGCCAGGATGCCGGCGATGAGCACCAGGTGGGCCTGGGCCGCGCCAAACTGCCCCGCGTCGCTGAAAAAGGAGAACACCCGCAGCTTGCCCCACAGCAAATGGGTTTTGGCGTTGGCCGTCAAAAAAGCCTGCTCGCCCGCTGACAAGCCGAGGTAGAGTTGCTTTAGGCCGTTGAGCGCCCCTAGCACCGAGAGGCCGATGATGAGGATGAGAAATAAGTCGAGGTCGCGCTTCTGATTGAAAATCAGCAGGGCCAGCGGCACCAGCAGCACCCAGTAGAGGGTGGTGCTACGCATTTCCTGGTACCAGCCCTGGAGGCTGGCCCCGCCGGGGTTGAGCAGCTCCAGCAAATTGATTAAGAACCAAAGCCCGCTCAGTAGCACCAGGTCGTTGCGCAGCAAGCCCCAGCGGTAGCGCTGATGCTGGAACAGTACCGCCACCCACGTCAGCACCAGCAGCCCATCGACGCCCAGGCCGAAGGGGATGCTGCCGCCCACCAGGCGGGAGATAAAAAACAGCAGGAAGCAGTAGGCTATCAGGGCGATAACGCCCACCCGGGGCTGCGCAAAAATGCCCAGCACCAGCGGCCCGGCCACCGCGGCGGCCACCAGCAGGCCCGGTATTACCAGCCCGTTTTGGGCCGTGAGCCAGCCAACTCCCACGGCCAGCCCTAGCCCCAGCAGCAGCAAGGGCAGGGTAGTGCGCGCAGTGGAGGCCGGAAGCAATTGCATAAGGTATAGCTCAGAAAGGAGGGTGGGGAGAGGTTTGCGCCCGTTTTGGGAACTAGGTGAGTAGGGCCGCGGCCTAGGAGTCCAGCAGTTGCTGGGCGGGGTGGGCGGGCAGGGCTTGGCGCATGGGGGCCACCGTACGCCGCAGGCGGTTGCCGATGAAGTCGGCCACGTATTCGGGCAGCACGCCGTTGAGCACCAGCTCAATGGGGGCCTTGGTGACGGTCTGGATGTTGCGGAATACCGTACGGTCGGCCGCCAGCCAATTGCGCTCGGCGCGCACTGCCACCAGGATGAGGTCCAAGTCTTGCAGCAGCGAGGCCGGGTAGGCCGTTTCGAGCAGGGCCGGAAACTCGATGATGACCACGGCATCGGCCGGCAGGTGGGGGCCAGTGAGGTCGGCTATCGACACGCCCGGGGCCAGCGCCTGCAAGGGCGAGTAGAGCAGCGTGTTCGCGTCGGGAATAATCTGAAAGGAATGGTCGTCCGGAAACAGGCTCACTGTGTAGATGTGCAACGCTTGCAGGCTGGCGGCCAGGCTGTGGCACACGGCCGTTTTGCCCTCGCCGCTCTGGCTGCTCAGCACCCCGATGATGTAGGGCTGCGCGGCCGGGCGCGGCTGCTGAAACTTGAGCAGCAGCTGCCGGGCCAGGTGGTCCTCGGCGCGCTTGGCCCGCTCAAGCTGGGCCTTGGTGGGCGCGGTCATTTTGGGAATGATGCCCACCACCGGAAACGTCGTCACCTTGGCCGCGTAGGCCGGGTTGTGCAGCGAGGTATTGAGCAGGCCCGTGGCGGCCACCCCGGCCCCGGTGAGCATAAACGCCCCCACGAAGCCCCCGACAAGCATCAGCAGCAGCTTGGAGCCGCTGGGGCTGCTGGGCAGGTAGGGCGGGTCGACCACGCGCAGCTGCGAGGCCATCACGCTGTTTTGCTGCGACAACTTGCTTTGCTTCAAGCCCTCGGTCTGGGAGAGGTAGTCTTTCTCGGCCACCTCCACTTCGCGCCGGATTTTGCGGATTTCGGCCCCCAGCGGCACCAGCTGGCTGTAGTTGCTGGCGGCCAGCTCGCGCTGCTGGCGCATCAGGCTGAGCTGGCTTTTGAGGTCTTCCACCGCCAGGTTGTTCTTGGCGTACTCGCCCACCAGGTCCTTCACCGCCACGCCCTGGGCCGAGTGGGAGTCGCTGTAGTAGCTGTCCACCGTTTCGCTAATCTTCGTGTTCAGCTTGGCCACGTCTCCTTGCAGGGTCGCGATGCGGGCGGCCGTGGTGGGGTTGGGCTGAGCCTGGTTGATGATTTCGAGGTCAGCAATCTGCCCGTTGATTTCGGTCACCTGGTTGCGCAGGCGGATGATTTCCTGGCTTTTCAGGTTCGACTCGCCGCGCTTGCTCAGGCTGCCTTCTACCGATTTGAGGGTGGAGGTGGCCCCGGCGTACTGCATTTCCAGCTGGGCGTACTTGTTGGCGGCCAGCTGCTTCTCATCGGTCGACGACAAGATTTGCTTGTCGTAGTCCACGATGTTATGCTTCTCGTCGAAGGCCAGCAGCTTCTGCTCGGCCCGTTGCAGGCGGTCGTAGGCGCGCTGCGTCGATTTGGTAAAGTAGGCGAGCACCGACTCGTTCTGCCCCGTAAACAGCTCCTTGTGCTTGCGAATGAAAACCTGGGTGAGAATTTCCAGCGTTTTCTCGCATAGCACCGGGTCTTTGGCCGCGTACTCGATGCGCAGCAAGTCGCTGTCCTTCATGCGCGAGGCGTTGATACTTAGCAGCGCGGTTTCCGAAAACAGCGGGTCTTTCGAGTTCACCAGCTTAAATACCGGACTGGTGGCCCCGGCCTGGTAGGCGGCCTGCACGCGGCGCGTGGTTTCGTCCAGGTTGGGGCCGGTGAGCTGGGCGCGCAGGGCGGGCGTCAGCAGCAGGTCGTAGGGCGTTTGCTTTTTCTTGGAGAGGTGCGCATCCACGGCGTGGAGCAGGCCGCTGACTGGCGTAGCGGCTTGCGCGGTGGGCGCGCTGGCATCGGCTTGCAGCTGCCAGGCCAGCAGGCGCAGGGCCACTTCCTGGCGCGTATCGCGCGAGTTGATGAGCGAGAGCAGGTTGTCAAACGCCGTAGCCGTGGCCTGCCAGCCCTGCCCGCTGTCGTTGTTGCCGCCCCCAATTTTGTAGCCCGAGGCAATGCCCGTGTACAGCACCGTGTCGGACTCGTACTTCTTCTCCTGGAAGCGGGAAAAAAAGTAAATCGAGCCGGCCGTGGCCAGCGGCACCACCAGGAGCAGCAGCCAGTAGCGCGCCAGCTGGCGCAGGAGTTCCTGAACGTTCATTCGGGTTTCGCAACGAGTGAGTTGGACGTGATAGGGAGCCCAATAAGCTCTTCGAGCAGCAGCTGGGCGGTCTGGTAGCGGTTGTGCGCCTCCTCGTAGGCGAGCTGCGCCTTGCCGTAGAAGTCGATGGCCATCATCTGCTCATCTACTTGCACCTCGCCCTGCTTGAAGCGCCGGTCGGCAATCTGCCGGTTGATGCCCGCCGATTGCAGCATGTCCCAGGCGTTTTGCTGCGTCACGCGGGTCAGCGCCAATAGCTGATACTGCGCAATAACCTGCTGCCGGATAGCCACTTCCTGGCTGCGGCGCTGGGCCTGGGCCTGAGTCACCAGCAGGTGCTGCCGCTCAATAGTCGTGCGGCGGCTGGCCAGCACATCAAGGGGCAGCACCAGGTTGACGCCCGTCGAAAACTGGGCGCGCGCCCCCAGGTTGAAGGGGTTGACCTGGTAGATGGGCGAGGAGCCGACCAGCGACGACTCGGCCGTGGCGAAGTAGGGTAGCGTGCCGTAGGTGTAGCCCCCCGTGATGGCCAGCATGTTGAGAATGCGCTTGTTGGCGAGCTTCACGTCGGCCTCTGCCACGCCGGTGGCGGCATCCAGGCGGGTAATGTCGGCCGAGTGGGCAATGGCCGCCGCGTAGAGGTTGGGCAGCACGATGGCCGGCGAGTTGAAAAAAATCTGGAGGTTAGCCTTGGCCGCGGCCGCCGCCGCGGTGGGGCTGGCCGCCGCGGGCGCATCCTGGCCCCAGCCGGGCACGGTGGCCAACGTAGTCAGTAGCCCAGCAAGTAGCAGGTTTAGAGGTGTTTTCATCACACGTTCTCCTGTTGAAAGAGGGCCGGCACCGTTTTGAGCAGAATCTGCAAATCGCTTTTCAGCGAATAGTTGCGGGCATAGGTCACGTCGAGCAGCTTGCGCTCCTCGGCCGACATCGGCCCCGTGCCGCCGCGCTTGCTCACCTGCCACAGCCCCGTAATCCCCGCCGGGGCCAAGAAGCGCGCCGCAAACTGGTCGGTGGTCAGCTTTTCGGCCTCGTAGAGGGGCAGCGGGCGGTTGCCCACCAGGCTCATATCGCCGCGCAGCACGTTGAAGAGTTGCGGCAACTCGTCGATGCTTGTGTTGCGGATAAACGTGCCGATGCGCGTCACCCGCGGGTCGTTCACTATTTTGATGAAGGTGCCGGCCTCGCCCTGCGCCTGCTGGTGCTGGCGGTAGTGGCGCTCGCACAGCGCCTGGCCGTGCTTGTCGATGAGCGGTGCCTGGCAGGCGGGGCCGCCGCAGGCGCAGGCCGTGGCCTCGGCCGCCGGGGGCGCCGCCTGGTACTGATTCAGGCCCTGCATGTTAGCAAGCATTTTTTCCGCGTCGGGCCGCATTGAGCGAAACTTCCAGAAGCGAAACACCCGGTAATTGGTGCCCACCCGGTAAGAGTAATAAAAGATGGGCCCGCGCGACTCCAGCGCGATGAGCAGCGCCACTACCGCCAGCAGCGGTAGCAGCAGCAGCAGCAGCGTGCCCGCCACCAGAATGTCGAACAGCCGCTTGCCTACCGGCATCACGAAGCGGCCCCGAGTGGCCGGCGCCGATAGGGTCGGCCTAGCGCTGGGGGCGTGCCGGCGGGCGCGCGTTGGGGTCGTAAAGGGGGGCAGCAAGCGCCCGGGGTTGGGTAAGGTGGTTTGCATCAGTAGCTAGGTTGGTGAAAGGATGAGTGAGGTGCCGGCCGGCCTAGATGGCTACCCGGCTCAGGGCCTTTTGTAGCCTGATTTCCAGCTCTTCCGGGTTAAAGGGCTTGATGAGGTAGTCATCGGCCCCGGCGCGCAGGCAAAGGATTTTCTTGCTGGTGTCGTCGGTGCTCGACAGCACGAGCAGCGGCACGCTCTCATAAGCCGGCCAGGCCCGCAGCTCCCGGATAAATTCGAGCCCGTTGAGCAGCGGCATCTCGTAGTCGGCCACGATGGCGTCGGCATTGTGGCCGGCCCGCAGCCAGTCCAGCGCTTCCTGGCCATTGGCCAGCAGCACCACTTCGTAATCGCTGGCGAAATAATGCTCCAGAATTAAGCGGATGGCGGGCGCATCATCGACAATGAGCAGCGTTTTCTTAGAAGTAAACATAAGCGGATTTCATAGGGAAGGAAAAGGTAAAAGACATGGAAGCTTTCTTGAATTACCGTAGTGAATACAGTAATTCATGGGCAATAAGTAGCTACTCAACTAGTAGGAGCTACTAGTTGAAGTAATCCGCAGAATAGGTGGGTGGGAAAGAATGGTAAAGCCAGCTGATTACTTGGCTTTACTCGGCAAACCGGAAGGGCTGCTTGCTACAGGAAGTGGGCAAGACTAAGTGTTTCAAGTTAACCAATTGAATTCCAGGCGTAAAATACCTGAAATTTAGCGTTGGTATACTGCCGAGCTATCGGTGGCATACCTACTTAAGTAATTAAGCTCAACCAACATATATAAATTATGTGCAAATTAATCTGGTAGCAGTGCTGGAAATATAATTACGAAAAACGGATGGTGTTTGGGTTAGCAAATTTTTTTATTTTTTGTAAGTAACTTAAGGCAAGGAAACAAATTTTTGCAACTGCTAAGGATACTAAAAAGATTTACGCTCAAATGCCTCAACCATTTGGCTGGTTATTAGCCGCAGGGGGCTGAGTAATTTTTCTACCACTTTACTGTCGGGATTTGTTTTTAATGCTTCTTCTATGCGGCGGATGTAGCGCAACGCTTCTTCTATTTGCAACAGGCCGTAGGTTGACTTCAGGGCGTGGCTTAGCTGGCCCACTTCCGGCCAGCGCTGGCCGGCTACGGCGGTTTCCAACTGGGCTAGCTGCTCGGGCACGGTGTCCACAAACAGGCGCTGCATTTTGTAGATGAACGTGGTGTCGCGGGCGAGCTTCCCCAGGCCGTCGAAGCCGTAGGTGGGGGCCGGCCGCACCACGAGGGGCATGGCGGCCGGGGCGGGCTGGGGGGCCCGGCCCACCGTGCGGGCCAGCAGCAGGTACAGGCTGTTTTCGTGGTAGGGCTTCAGCAGCCAGTTGCTGAAGCCGGCGGCCACGTAGGTAGCATCTTCCTGGAGCACGTCGGCCGTGAGCGCGAGCAGCGGCGTGGCCTGGTTGGGCCCCGGCCCGGCCCGCAGCCGGGTGGCCACCTCAAAGCCGCTGAGGCCGGGCAGCTGAATGTCGAGCAATATGACATCGTAGGACGTATGCGCCGCCAGCGCCAGGGCCTGCTCGCCGTCGTCAGCCAAATCAGTCTGCGTTTGCCAGGTTTGAAGCAGGGTACTGGCCAGCAGTTGGTTAACCGGGTTGTCCTCGACCAGCAGCACCCGCAGCCCGCGCAGCAGGCCGGGCACTACGGGCACGGTGGCATCGGGTGGGGCGGCTAGCTGCTCGCCCACGGGGTAGGCCAGCACGAAGAAGAACCGGCTGCCGTGGCCCGGCTGGCTATCGAGCCAGATGCGCCCACCCTGGAGTTCCACCAGCCGGCGGCAGATGGCCAGGCCCAGCCCCGAACCCCCATACAGGCGCGAGGTGGTGCGGCTAGCCTGCGTAAACTGCTGAAACACGTGCTCCAACTGGTCGGCCTCCATGCCAATGCCCGTGTCGGCCACGCAAAACTGGAGGTGCACCTGCCCCTGGTCGTAGCGGATAGGCTCCACGGTCAGGCTTACTTCACCGGCCGCCGTAAACTTGACGGCGTTGCTGAGCAGGTTCAGCAGCACCTGGCCCAGGCGGTGCGCGTCGCCGGTGACCACGGGCAGCGGGCCCGCCGGCAGGCTCACGCGTAGCGCCAGGTTTTTGGCGCGGGCGCTGGGTGCCACCGTGTTAGCGGCCCGCTGCATGGCGGCCGCCACGTCAAACGGCTGAGTTTCCAGCTCCAGCCGGCCCGCTTCCAGCTTCGTGAAGTCCAGAATACTATCCACCACTACCCGCAGGCTCTCGGCGCAGCCCAGCAGGTGGTCGAGGTAGTTTTCCGGGCCCGCGGGGTGCGCCGTTTGGTGCAGCAAGTGCGTCAGGCCAATGATGCCGTTGAGCGGGGTGCGGATTTCGTGGCTCATCGTGGCCAGGAAAGCCTCCTGCGCCTGCGCCACCCGCTGCGCGGTTTCGCGGGCCTGCTGCGGCGCGGTGGTGTCAACGGCGGTTACGAGCTGGCAGCGCTCGTGGCCAGGTCCGATTAGCCACTGCCGGGTTAGCTGGTACCACCGGGTAGGCTCGCCCGGCTGGGGGCACACCACGGTTTCGGGCTCGGCGGGGCTGCCGGCTGGCCCGGGGGCAGTGCCAGCAGTGATGAGTTGGCTGGCAATCGAGGCCGGTAGCTGGTCATAGCTGGCGCTGGTGAGGAGTAGCTCAGCTTGCTCGTTCTGCACGAATAGCGGCTGCGGGCTGTGGGCCAGCAGCTGCTGCACCAGCTTCCACTGGCTATTCGAATCAAGCCAGCCAGTTCCCCGGGTTTCACGGCCCGGCTTATGCTGCCGACTATCAAGCCTGTAGCCTGGCTTGAGAAGCCGCATTAAATGAATGCTAGAGCTGCGGGGCATCGTGCGATATTTATTTTTTTTCAGGATTAAATCCTAAAAGCAAATTTCTACCTGCAATGCCTACTCGGGCATCCGTAAATCCCCCCTTTTATTTCAATTAAACCCCTAAATCTTTCTACGTATATTTTGGGTACAACTAGCAGCTTCTTGTTAAGTAGCTGCCGAAGGACAACTGTACGCTTTCCTAAACCGGCAGGCAGTGGCGAGTAGCGAAAGACGTAATTTTTACTATCTGCCGACTACAAAACAAAAATAGCTTTATTCCTATAGGCGCCCCGCGCCAGTGAGGCTTACTTAAATGGCTATAAAGTTCGCCGGGTACTTACTGCCAAAGCACAGAAAGCTGTTTTTAACCTAGAACTACCTGAGTGCACCTGGCATTACTGCTAACAAGTTTTTTGATGAGATGAGGTGGCTGCTCTGCGGAAGCCACGAGAGCAGCTAGCTACTCCTGTTATATAGGTGTCAGGCAAACTCAATGCGGAAATAAAGGCCAAGACAAGATAATGGTACTTTATAAAGTAATCTTGGTACTTTATTCTAAACATTGCATAAATCTACTTTTCATTGCTTTTTTTTATGATTACCCTCGATAAGCTTTACTTATCGAGGGTAATTGCGCACTACATTTGGGGGCACCACCAGCTGCTCACGCCGGGCGGCTCGTCCAGCAAGTCTCGCTGCCTGATGCCCCCACTTCCCAACCTTGTCAGCCCCCTGCCGCTCGGCGCCGTGCGCCACATCGACGAGTATGCCCAAGCCGGGGCCCGCTACGTCCACACCGGCCAGCAAGGCGCCGCCAACACCCAGCGCGCCTACGCCGGCGACTGGCGCCGCTTCTCCATCTGGTGCCAGCAGCACGGGCGCCCGGCGCTGCCCGCCGACGTGCTGACGCTGGCGGCCTTCGTCACCTGCTTGGCCGAGGCCGGCAAAAAGGTGGCCACCATCCAGCGCCACTGCGCCGCCGTCAGCAAGGCCCACCAGCTGGCCGGCTTCTCGACGCCCACGGATGACCGGCAGTTCAAGACGCTACTGGAAG
>Ga0160428_1000098_pt1 | contig 110146 bp, 73 predicted proteins | sample SolpanmetagenomM_FD_108198 | JGI IMG/M metagenome (GOLD analysis project Ga0160428, IMG submission 108198) | Solar panel surface microbial communities from Lawrence Berkeley National Laboratory, California, USA - M | ecosystem: Engineered > Built environment > Solar panel > Unclassified ...
CGACACCTGGTTGTTCTTGACGAGGGCCGACACGATTTCGTCGGGCGTGAGCTGGTAGCTCTTCATCTTTTCGGGGTCCACGCGCACCACCACCGTGCGCTCGTTGCCGCCGAAGGGCGGCGGGGCCGAGGCCCCCGGAATCTGCGAAAACAAGGGCCGAATGCGGGTCGAAGCCAGGTCCTGCATCTGCCCCAGCGAGGCCGAGGTACTGCTGAACACCAGCTCGCCCACCGGCAAGGACGAGGCATCGAAGCGCACCACCGTGGGCGGCACCGTGCCCGGCGGCATGTAGCTCAGCACCCGGCTCACCTGGCTGGCTACCTCGCCGGCCGCCTGGGCCATGTTCACATCCTCGTAAAAGGTGCATTTGACCAAGCACAGGCCCTGAATGTTCTTCACTTCCACGTCCTTAATGCCCGATACGTAGAGCATCTGGTTCTGGTAGCGCGTGGCGATGAAGCCCTCCATCTGGGCCGCCGTCATCCCGCCGTAGGGCTGGGCAATGTAGATGGTGGGCAGGTTGAGGCGCGGAAAAATATCAATCGGGATGCGCCCCAGCGACAGCGCCGCGAAGACCAAGACCCCCAGCAGGGCCACGATAACGGCAATCGGGCGGGCTAATGCAGTCTTTATCATGGGTTATCAGCTTAGTAGCACTTGCTTGTTTTTTTGTCCTGCTGCGCGCAACAGAGTCGCAGCAGGGCGTTTTTACTTCCTACAGCTGCCCGAGCAGCGGGGCCAGGTTGCCAGCGGTAGCGGCGCGCAGCAGCAGGGCGCGCCACACGTTGCTGGTGGCAATGGCTTGGTCGTTTTCGGCGCGGTTGAGCACCAGCGCGGCCTGCGTGAGCACCACCAGGTTGTCGAGGCCGGCGTTGTAGCGGGCCTGGGCCTGGGTGTAGGCGCGGCGGGCGGCGTCGAGCTGCACGGGGGCCTCCTGGGCCACCTGGCGCACCAGGTCGAGCTGCAACTGCGCGTTTTGCTGCGCGGTGCGCAGTTGCAGGGCCTGCTGGTCGTAGTCGGCCAGAGCCTGGGTCGAGCGCGCCTGCTGGGCCGCCACGGCCCGCTTGGTATGAATGAGTTCGGTAACGCGCCAGGTGAGGGCCGCGCCCACCGCGTAGTTATACACCTTGAAGGGCAGGCCCGCGCCCAGGCTGGGGTCGATGGCGTAGGTGCCATCGGCGCTGGCTGCCGAGGCCGTGCCCGAGCCCCGGCCCCAGGTAGCGCCCACCACCGACAGCGTGGGCCGGCTGTTGGTGGCCAGCGAGTTGGCCAGGGCCTCGCTGCTGGCCACGCGCTGCTGGTAGGCGCGCAGCGTAGGGTGGTAGCGCAGGCGGGCGGTATCGGCCCCGGTGGGCAGCGCGGGCAGGCGGGCAAAAAATCGGGTCGAGTCGGTGAGGACCAGCGCCTGCACCGGGGTGCCCAGCAGGCTGGCTAGCCGCACGCGCTGCTGCGCGGCCTGCTGGCGGCTGGCCAGCACCTGAAGCCGCGCCCGCGACACCTCGGCGCCGGCCGTGGAGCTATCAATCCCCGCCTGAATGCCGGCCCGCGTGCCCGCCCGCACCACGCGCTGCACGGCCTGGGTGCGCCGCAGGTTGGCGGCTTGCAGCGTCACGGCCTGCTGGGCCGCCAGGGCCAGCAGGTAGGCATCGGCCACCTGGGTTTGGTGGGTAAACAACTCCTGGTCGTAGTCGGCCTGGGCCTGGCTTATCCCGGCCTGGGCCCGCCGCACATCGGCGCGGTAGCGGCCGAAGGTCACGGCCGGCCAGTCGATGTACAGCATGCCCTGGCTGGTCCAGGCCGCCTGGCTGCTGGTAAAGTCGCGCACGCCCGATTCCGTGAGGCCCACGCCGCCCAGCAAGGCCCCCCGCACCTGGTTGGATGTGCCGTTCAGGGCCTGGGCCTGGGCCGTGAGCTGGGGCAGGTAGTTGGCCCGCACCGTGCGCACGTCGGCGGTGGCGGCGGCCACGCCGGCCTGCCGGGCGCGCAGGGCGGGGTAGTTGGCCTGGGCGGCTTGCAGGGCCTGGGGCAGCGTGAGGGGCTGGGGCACCTGCGGCAGCTGGCGGGGCTGCTGCGCCCGGCCCGGCCGGCCGGCCAGCAGCAGCCCCGCCAGCAGCAGGCCCCGGCCGGCCAGGCGGGCACGCAGAGAAAGAGCGGCAAGAATCAGCTTCATGCCGCAAACGTCCCCGCCCCCTGTTAGCCTGGCATTAAAGCCAAATTAAAAGTTATTAAAACGGCGGCCGGGGGCACCTACCCGGCGGCCAGCGGCAGGTATACTTCGGCGATGGTACCGCCGCCCGGCCGGGGCCGCAGCCGCAGCCGCCCCTGGTGCAGCCCGATGATGCGCTGGGCCAGGGTCAGCCCGATGCCGAAGCCGGGCACGTCGCCCACGGCGCGGCCCCGCATCAGGGGCTGAAAAATGCGCTCCGCCTCGTCGGGGGCGATGCCGGGGCCCTGGTCTTCAATGAGTAGCCGCACGCCGGCGGGGCCGGCCAGGGCCAGGCGCAGGGCCACGGGCCGCCCGCCCGAGTACTTGGCCGCGTTGTCTACGAGGTTGCCCAGGGCCGTGCGCAGCAGCTGCGCATTGCCGAGCACCTGCGGGGCGCGGGCCTGGGCCGCCACCTCGGCGCCGATGTCGAGGGCCACCGCCTGGCTGGGGCGCTGCTGCTGCGCGCTGCCCACCACATCGAGCAGCAAATCAACCAATTCCAGGGGTTGACCGTCGAGCTGGGCGGCGCCATCGAGGCGGGCCAGGTGCAGCAGGCCGTTGGCCAGCGCCGTGAGCTGGTCGAGCCCCACCACGGCCTGGGCAAGGCCTTTTTTCAGGCTGGCCACGTCCGAGTCGTAGGCCAGCGACGTTTCCAGCCAGCCCTTGATGCGCGTGAGCGGGGTGCGCAGCTCGTGCGAGGCGTGGGAGATGAAGGCGCGCTGACTCTCTACCAGCTCCTCCTGCCGGGTCAGCAGGTCGTTGAAGGCTGCCGCCAACTCGCCCACCTCGTCGTGCAGGTGCTGCGGGCGCAGCCGAAACGCCAGCGACTGGGCCGCCGCCGGGCGCAGCTGCTCCAGCAAAAAATTGAGCGGGGCCAGGGCCCGGGTGGCAAAAAGCAGGCCCAGGGCCCCCACCAGCACCACGGCCGCCAGGTTGCCGTACAAAAAGTAGCTGAACAGCGTTTGCTGCTGGGCGTAGCCCTCCAGGTCGTAGGCCGTGACCACGGCCACGTACTGCCCGTCGGCGGCGGGGCGGCGGTAGGCCAGGGCCACCCCTTGCATGGGGTGCGCGTGGCCCGGCCGGGTGTAGGCAAAGGCCACTTTGCCCTGCTGCCGCGCCTGGGCCAGCAGGTGGGCCGGCGGCGCATAGTCGGCCCCCGCGCTGGCGTACATGCGCCGGCCGGCCGGCCCGTACACCTGCTCGGCCTGCTCGGGTAATGACGCCAGCATGGTGCCCGCCAGCGAGTCGTTGAGCATAAGCAGCTGCTGCGTCACAGCCGCTTTGCGGGCTAGCCGCTCGGTAAAGGAGTACTGCCGGAAGCGGGCCGTACTCCCGTACACGTAGCCCGAAAAAGCCAGCAGCAGCCCGCTGACCAGCGCCGCAAACCAGAGCAGGAGCTTGTGCTTTATCTGCATCGGGCTAGCCCTGTAGGAGGTAGCCCGCGCCCACCACCGTGTGCAAGAGCTTCTGCCCAAAGCCCTTATCGACTTTTTTGCGCAGAAAATTTATGTACACGTCAATCACGTTGGTGTTGGTGTCGAAGTGCAGGTCCCAGACCTTCTCGGCAATGTCGATGCGGCTGACCGTGCGGCCCTTGTTCACCAGGAGGTATTCGAGCAGCGAGTACTCGCGGGTGGTCAGCTCGATGCGCTGGCCGGCGCGGGTCACGGTGCGGGCGTCGGTGTCCAGCTCCAGGTCGGCCACGCGCAGCACCGCGTGCTGGCCCTTGTAGGCGTCCGAGCGCCGGGCCAGCGCCCGGATGCGCAGCAGCAGCTCCCGAAACTCAAATGGCTTGGTCAGGTAGTCGTCGGCCCCGGCCCCGAAGCCCGCTTCCTTATCGGCCAGGCCGTCGAGGGCGGTGAGCAGCAGCACGGGCTGGCGCGGTGAGTGCTGCTTGACGTAGCGGCACAGTTCAAAGCCGTTCAGGCCGGGCAGGTTCACGTCGAGCACCACCACGTCGAAGGGCTGCTGGTTGAAGAGGCGCTGGCCCAGCACGCCGTCGTAGGCCACTTTGAGGTCGTAGCCCTCGGCGGCTACTCCTTTCTGGATAAAAGAAGCCAGGCTGGCTTCGTCTTCGACGAGGAGAATGGTCATGCGGCAAAGGTCAGCCAGCAAGCCGCTGCCCCGCATGAAGCTCGCCCGGGCCGGGCCGGCCGGCGCCGGCGGGCACCCGCGCCGGCCGGTTTCTTTTCGGGCGCTGGCCCAGGCCGGCGCCCGGGCACTGCGCGCCACTAAGTGCTTTTGCACAGTACCTTAGGCCAGATGCCCCGCGCCCGGCGGCGCGCAGCGCTCGGGGCCACCCCGCCGAAAATTATTGCCCGGTAGCCTCACAGGTTGCATAACAATGCCGTAGCTTTGCCCCGTGCTTCAACCAAAAATCTTGTTGATGAAGCGCGGCACCCTGCTCGACCGGGCGCCGCGAGCGGGCCGCCAGGTCTTCGCTCCCATTGGCTTTTTTCCTGTTGCCTTTGGCATTTCCGCTATTCTTTTTGGGTATTGCCCCGCCGCCGTTTCGGATTCCGAAACGGTTTTTTTATGCCCCGCGGGTTTGGCCGCCGCTTTCATCAGATAACCTCCTTTTTCCTATGGCACGTAAAGACCTGCTCGATATTGCCTCCCTGCACCGGGAAGAAATTGAGTTTTTGCTCGACCAATCCACGTCGTTTAAAAAGCTGTTTTCCCACTCGGTGAAGAAAATTCCCGCCCTGGAAGGCAAGTCCGTGCTCATGCTGTTCTACGAGGCCAGCACCCGCACGCACTCCTCGTTTGAGGTGGCGGCCAAGCGCCTTTCGGCCGAGGTCACGAACTTCGACGTGGCTCACTCCTCCATCACCAAGGGCGAGTCGGTGCGCGAAACCATCGAGACGCTCCAGGCCATGCGCACCGACTACATCGTGGTGCGCCACAGCCACCCCGGCCTGCCCGGCATGATAGCCCGCCAGACTACGGCCTCGGTCATCAACGCCGGCGACGGCGCGCACGAGCACCCCACCCAGGCGCTGCTCGACGCCTTCACCATCAAGGAGAAATTTCCCGACCCGCGGGGCAAGAAAGTTCTCATCATCGGCGACATTCTGCACTCGCGGGTGGCGCGCTCCACTAGCACGCTGCTGCAAAAGCTGGGAGTGGAGGTGGCTTACCTCGGGCCGGGCTCGCTGGTGCCCAAGTACGTACCGGCGAGCATTCCGCGCTTTACCGACTACGAGGCGGCTATGGCCTGGGCGCCCGACGTGGTGTACCTGCTGCGCGTGCAGCTGGAGCGCCAGGACGTGCAGTTTTTCCCCAGCGTGCGCGAATACCACCGCGTGTACGGCATCACCAACACCCGGCTGGCCGAAATCCGCGACCGCGGCCTCTACATCATGCACCCCGGCCCCGTGAACCGGGGCGTCGAGCTCTGCGACGCCGTGATGGACTACGAGCGCAGCCTCATCACCAACCAGGTCGAAAACGGCATTTCCGTGCGCATGGCCGTGCTCGACTGGCTTACGCCGGGCGGCGACTTCCCGAAGCAGGAGCCCTATGCCGCCCGGCCGCGCGCGGGCGCAGCGGTCGTTACCCGGTAAGGACCGCCAGCCCAACTATTTTCTTTATTATCTCCCATAACCCTAGCGGTTTACAGAAATTCCTACTTCATGCTGCTCCTTCAAAACGCCCGCATCGCCGCCGAAAATTCACCCGAGCTGGTCGCGGGCGATGTCCTGATTGTCGAAGGAAAAATTCAGGAAATTGGCCCCAAGCTGGCCGTGCCCGCGGGCGCCCGCGTCATCGACGCGCGCGGCCGGGTGCTGCTGCCGGGCATGTTCGATGCCCACGTGCACTTCCGCGCCCCCGGCTTCGAAAACAAGGAAACCATTACCACGGGCAGCGAGGCGGCCATCAACGGCGGCGTGACCGGCGTGGTGATGATGCCCAACACCAAGCCGGCCCTCGACTCGGCCACCACCGTGGCCACGGTGCTCGAAAATGCCAAGGACCGCTCGCGCATCCCGGTGTACACCTCCGGCTGCGTTACTAAGAACCGCGAGGGCAAGGAGCTGGCCGAAATCGAAGGGATGCGCGGCCTCGGCGTGAAGATGCTCACCGACGACGGCGACACCACCAACGACCCGGCGGTGCTGCTGCGCGCCATGCAGTACGCCACCGAGTTCGGCATGTTCTTCGCCAGCCACTGCGAGGTGCCTGAGCTGGCCGGCCCGCGTGCCCTTAACGAAGGCGTGATGAGCTACCGCCTGGGCATCAAGGGCTCGCCGGCCTGCGCCGAGGAGATTATCATCGACCGCGACATCCGGCTGGCCCACGCGGCGGGCGCGCACGTGCACATCCAGCACGTGTCGAGCAAGCTTGGCATGGAAACCATTCGCTGGTGGAAATCGCGTGGCGACGTGAAGGTGACGGCCGAAGTAATGCCCCACCACCTGCTCTTCACCGACGAGCACATCGGCGACTACGACACCAATTACAAGATGAACCCGCCGCTGCGCACCCAGGCCGACTGCGATGCCCTGCTCGAAGGCCTCAAGGAAGGCGTGTTCGACATCATTGCCACCGACCACGCGCCGCACACGCCCTTCGAGAAAGCCCAGGATTTCATCAGCGCCCCCAACGGCATCACCGGCCTAGATACGGCGCTGGTGTCGCTGCACCATTTCTTCGTCGAGCCCCAGAAATTCGGCTGGGACCTGGTGGTGAAACGCTACTCCGCCGAGCCCCGCCGCCTGATGGGCCTGCCGGTAGCCGCCATTGAAGTCGGCCAGGAAGCCAACTGCGTCCTGTTCGACACCGAAGCCGAAACGACCTTCACGCGCGACTTCATGAAGTCCAAATCCCAGAACACGCCCTTCATCGACCAGACGCTGAAAGGCCGGGTGGACCTGGTAATTTTGGGTACGGAAATCCTGCTGGAGCGCTAACCGTTCAGTGCGCTTGTCCAGATGAGCAGGACGTTCTTATTCCAATTTGTTTGCCATGAATACCCTTTCTACCGCCGACGCTCCTAGCCCCGGCACTATCCCAGACCAGCCAGTAATTGGCGTGGTCATGGGCTCCAGCAGCGACTGGGACACCATGCAGCACGCCGTGCAGATGCTCACGCAGTTTGGCGTGGCCCACGAGGCGCGCGTGGTGTCGGCCCACCGCATGCCCGACGACTTGTTTGCCTACGCCGAGCAGGCTGGCCCGCGCGGCTTGCAAGCCATCATCGCCGGGGCGGGCGGCGCGGCCCACCTGCCGGGTATGCTGGCCGCCAAAACCACGGTGCCCGTGCTGGGCGTGCCAGTGGCCAGCCGCCACTTGCAGGGCGTTGATTCGCTGCACAGCATCGTGCAGATGCCCAAGGGAATACCCGTGGCCACGTTTGCCATTGGCACGGCCGGGGCAGCCAATGCGGCCCTGTTTGCGGTGAGCCTGCTGGCCTTGCACAATCCTGAGCTTGCGACCAAGTTGCAGGCATTTCGCGCCGACCAAACCAAGGCGGCCCGCGCCATGACGCTGCCCGCATGAGCGCCGATAATCATACCATAGCCATGCCCCCGATTTTTCCCGGCAGTACAGACGCCGCCGGCCAGCAGGCAACCCTGGGGGTGCTCGGGGGTGGCCAACTGGGCCGCATGTTTGTGCACGCCGCCCAGCGCCTGGGCTACTTCACTGCCGTGCTGGAGCCGGATGGGCAAAGCCCGGCCGGGCAGGTGAGCCACCACCACATTCAGACCGCGTACGACGACCCGGCGGGGCTGGCCGCGCTGGCCCACCTCTGCCAGGCCATCACCACCGAGTTTGAAAATGTGCCGGCCCAGGCCCTGCAAACGCTGGCGCTAACCCGCCCCGTGGCCCCGGGCGCGGCCGTGGTGGGCATTGCCCAAAACCGCATCGAGGAAAAAGCCCACTTTACGGCCTGCGCCGACGTGTCGGGAGTAAGCTGCGCACCTTATGCGGTGATTGAAACGCCGGGCCAGCTCCAGGCCGTTCAGGCCGAGCGGGCCGATTTGCTGCCCGGCATCCTCAAGACCGCGCGCCTGGGCTACGACGGCAAGGGCCAGGTCCGCGTCAGGACGGCCGCCGAGCTGGGCGCCGCCTGGACGGCGCTGGGCGACGCCGCCTGCGTGCTCGAAAAAATGCTGCCGCTCGCCGCCGAGTGCTCGGTGCTGGTGGCGCGCGGCTGGGACGGCCAGGTTGTCAGCTTCGCGCCGCAGCGCAACGTGCACGTCGAGGGCATTCTGGCCGTGACCCACGCGTACGAAGGCAATATGCCGCCCGCCCTGGCTGATAGGGCCCGCGCCGCGGCCGTCTCCATTGCGCAGCATATCAAGTACGTCGGGGTGCTATGCGTCGAGTTTTTCGTGCTAGACGACGGCAGCGAGCACGGTGGCTTGGTAGTCAACGAGATGGCTCCACGCCCGCACAACAGTGGCCACTACACCCTGGACGCCTGCGACGTATCGCAGTTTGACCTGCAAGTTCATGCCATGGCGGGCCTGCCCTTGCCGCTGCCGCGCCAGCATTCGCCGGCCATTATGCTCAACCTGCTCGGCGAGGTGTGGTTCGGCGCCGATGGCCAGCTGCGGGAGCCGGAATGGTACGCCGTGCTGAGCTTACCGGGCACGCACCTGCACCTGTACGGCAAGCTACAGGCGCGCCCAGGCCGCAAAATGGGCCACCTGACCATCACCGGCCCGGATACCGCCAGCGTCCAAGCCGTGGCGCGGCACGCTGCTGAACTGCTCGGCTTGCCAGGGCTGGCCGCCATCTAGCCGCCATTGTCTGTGCTTGACTGAGCGGACTTATTGGCGTAGCAACCAACCTAGGCAGGTACCTCCTTTGGCCTGCATACTCTCTAGCCGTGCTGCTTTACCCCTGCTCATGCTTGGAGAGGGGGTAAAGCGAGGCGCCAGAATGGCCCCTAAACAGGGCAGCGCATCCTCAAAAGCAGCCATTTCATCGAAGGCGAGTTATCCAGGGCTGGGGCATCGGCAGTATGCCCCAGCCCTGGATAACGCATTTTAACCGTAGGCAGCACTACGCCCACTGCAGAAAGCCACACAGTCTTGGTTTGCAGCGGGTTGCCAGGCAGAGGCAGTAGGCGTTGCAGGGTGGTAAAACCCACTCACCCAGCCGACAGCGGCCGGCATTTTGGTGCTGCCAGGTGGCCGAAAGTCGAGGCGGTAGTAGGGGAGCACGGCAGTGGTTGCGCACGTCGCCGGTCGCCCGCCGCGTTCAGGCGAGGAGTGGTGACAGGGTATCGCGCTAGTTCCGCCACGACATCGGTTGTGTGCTGTCAACGTATCAGCTTGTTGTTGCAGGATGACGCAGCGTGCCGCTTTCGCTACTTTACTCCTTAGTTCAGCGCGGGCCGCAGCTACTCGCTCCCGTAAATCTTGCGAATAGGCTGGCACGCCAACCAGTACAGCTAAAGTGGGTACGCTACCTGAGAAATCCCTCAGGAGGCTAACCCATTGCCTTGAACAGCGCGCTGAGTTGCTCTCCATTCACTCCGTCCGCAAACTCAGCACGGGGTTGCGGCGGGCAGCTCGCCAGGCCTGCACGCTTACGGTGAGCCAGGCAATGAGCAGGGCCCCTATTCCGGCCGCCGCGAAGTACCACCACTGCCACGCCACGTGGTAGGCAAAGCCTTCCAGCCACCGCTGTAGGAGCAGGTAGCTCAGTGGCAGCGCCAGTACGATGGCCACGACAACCAGCCAGGTCAGGCTGCTGGTCAACAGCCAGACGATGCCCAGCTCACTCGCACCCAAGGCCTTGCGAATGCCGATTTCCTTGCGCCGCCGCTCGGCCGTGAAGGCGGCCAGGCCCAGCAGGCCCAGGGAGGAAATGAGAATGGCCAGCCCGGCAAAGAAGCGGGCGAGCACCGCTACCCGCCGCTCGGCCACGTACTGGGCCTGGTAGTCGGCATCTAGAAATGTGTAGTCGAGCGTAAAGCCGGGGTTGTAGGCGGCGTACAGTTGCTGCAGCCGCGCAATCGTGGCCTGTTCTGCGTTAGGCTGGAGCTTTACGAGCACGGTGTTAATCGTGGGGTCGAGTTGGAGGCGAAGGGGTTTGATTTTTTCGTGCAGGGACTCGTAGTGAAAGTCGCGGACCACGCCCACGATGCGGGCCCCGTTTAGCTGTTGCCCGACGGGGTTCGGCATCCCCAGGCCAGCCACTAGGGCCTGGTTGACGATAATGGCGGCGCTGTCGGCGCGGAACTGCGGCGCAAAGCTGCGGCCGGCTACCAGGTGCATCCCCATCGTTTCCAACAGGTCATAGTTAACCAGCATCGTCCCTACGGGCAGGCGCTTACCCCGCCAGCTTATCTCCTCCACGTGGCGCCCCCCTAGGAAGCCGCCCAAGACGGTAGACGCCTGCACGACGCCGGGCAATTTCTTTACCTCGGCCAGAAACGCCGTCTGCTGGCGCGCCGCCTTGCCGGTCGTCTCAAAACGGAGCACGTGGGCCTTGTCGTAGCCCAGCGGCTGGCGCTGCACAAACGCCAGCTGCGCGTTGACCACTACCAAGGCCACGATGAACAGCACGGAGAGCGTGAACTGTAGCACGACCAAGCCTTGCCGCGTCCACACGTCGCCGGCCTTGGTCGGCAGCTTGCCTTTCAGCACGGCCGCCGGCTGAAAACCCGACAGGTAGAACGCGGGGTAGCTGCCCGCTAGCAGTCCCGTACCCAGCGCCAGGGCCAGGCCGGCTGCCACCAGTTGCGGCTCCCACCGCAAGGCCAGCGGCTTGCCCGTCAGCTCGCTGAACTGCGGGAGTACGAGCTGCACCAGCCCCACGGCCACGACCAGGGCCAGCAAGGCCATCACCACGGATTCCGTAAGGTACTGCCCTACCAGCGCGGCGCGGCTAGCCCCTAGGGCCTTGCGAATGCCCACTTCCTTTACCCGCCGCGAGGCCTTGGCGGTGAACAGGTTCATGAAATTGATGCTGGCAATCACCAGAATGAGCCCGGCAATCAGGGCGAACAGCCGCACGTAGGTAATGCGCCCCCCGGTGGCAACGCCGTTTTCGTAGGTGCCGTGCAGGTACGCCGCTGAGAACGGCCGCACGAACAGCGTGCGCCCTTGGGCCTGGGCCTGCGCGCTTTTGGTTTTCAGTAACCCCGCCATCTTAGCTTGAAATTGCGCGGGGTCGGCGCCTTCCTTCAAGGCTAAGTAGGTGTTGAAGGGGCCGTCGTCATCCCACTTGATGGTTTCGCTCATGTGCATCATGTCCTTGAACGAGGCAAACGGCAGCACGCAGTCAAACTGCTCAGACGAGTTGCGGGGCACCTCGGCAAACACCCCGGCCACCAGGCAGGTCTGTTTTATGTCAGCCATTTGCCATTCCACGGCTTTGCCCAGGCTGTTCTGCGGTGACCCAAAGAGCTTAGTGGCCAAGGCCTCGGAGAGCACAATGGCGTTTTTATCCCGCAGCACCGTGGCGGGGGTGCCCACCAGCAGGGGGTAGGAAAACAGTTGGAAGAAGGCCGGGTCCGCGCACTTGACGACGGCATTCAGGTGCTGGTTGCCCGCCGCCAGCGTGAACCCGGGGAAAAACGGGACCGGCGTGGTGGTGGCCACCAATTCAATTTCCGGCATTTCCCGCCGTAGGGCCTCAGCCAGTAGCGGCATAGTACCGCCTTGGGTCTCGATGCCGGCGGCGGTGCGGCGGTTTTCCAGCACCTGATAGAGCCGGCCGTCCAGGGCGTGGTAGCGGTCGAAGCTACGCTCGTCGCTTACCCACAGGTAGATGAGTAGTGCGCAGGCTAGGCCGGTCGAGAGGCCAATCAGGTTAATGAAAAACGTGCTTTTGAACCGCTTAAAGTTGCGATAGAGAAGCAGCAAGGGGTAGGGAAGCATGGCCGAAGGAGAAGGAAAGCGGTTAGAATTGGCTGCGGCTGTTTTCCAGCACCACCTGCCCGTCAAGCAGGCGGATGACGCGCCGGGCGTACCGGGCGTCGTGCTCCGAGTGGGTGACCATGAGCACAGTAGTGCCCGCCTCGTTCAATTCGGTTAGCAGGCCCAGCACGTCGTGGCCACTGGCCGAGTCGAGGTTGCCGGTGGGTTCGTCGGCCAGCAGCAGCGGCGGGGCGTTCACCACGGCGCGGGCCACGGCCACGCGCTGCTGCTGGCCACCCGAGAGTTGCAGCGGAAAGTGGTTGCGCCGGTGCAGCAGTTGCATTTTCTCTAGCACCTGTTCCACCCGCTGCCGCCGCTCGGCGGCCCCCACGCCGAGGTAGCGCAGGGGCAGCTCCACGTTTTCAAACACCGTCAGCTCGTCAATCAGGTTGAAGCTCTGAAACACGAAGCCTAGGCTGCGCTTGCGCAGCTCGGCCCGCTGCCGCTCCGAGTAGCGGCTGGTTTCGGTACCCAGTAGTTGCAGGCTGCCGCCGTCGGGCTCGTCGAGCAGGCCCAGTAGGTTGAGCAGCGTCGATTTGCCGCAGCCCGAGGGGCCCATGATGGCCACAAATTCCCCCTGCTCCACGCTTAGCGAGATGTGGTTCAGCGCCTTGGTTTGCACCTCCTCAGTGCGGTACACCTTTTCCAGGTTTTCGGTCTTAATCATGGGGTTCATGCTTTAATTATAGTTGTTATGTTCTAGCGTGGCGCCTCACCCCCCGGCCCCCTCTCCGAAAAGGAGAGGGGGCCGGGGGGTGAGGCGCCACGTCAGGGAGTATCAGGCTGGTGGTTGTCCAGCACCAGTTCCTGTCGGTCAGCGAAGCCTTCGTAGCTGGACGTTACCACTTGGTCGCCGGGTTGCAGGCCCGCTAGCACCTCGTAGTAGTCGGGGTTCTGCCGCCCTAGACGGATGGCTACCCGCTGGGCCCGGGTGCCGTCGGCTTCCAGCTTGAACGCCCAGTTGCCCACGGTTTGCTGGTAAAAGCCGCCTTTGGGCAGCAGCACCGCCGGGGCCTTCGCACTCAGCGCCAATCGGATGGGTAGGGTTTGGCCCCGCCGCAGGTCCGGTGGCGGGGCGCCGGTAAAGGCTAGGTCGATTTGCAGGCCTTTGGCCACTTGCGCGAAGATTTTGGTTACACGCAAGCCATACGCCTGGCCATCCACCACCACTTCGCCTACCTGACCAGCCGCGATGCGGGCAATGTAAAACTCGTCCACCGCGGCGTGCAGTTTCACGCCCGCCAGCGCGTCAATCTGCCCTAGGCGCTGGCCCCGGGTTTTGGCCTCGCCCACTTCCGCGGCCAGCGAACTAAGCCGCCCGCCAACCGGGGCCCGCAGCAGCAGGTCGTCCATCTTGCGCCGCATCAGAGCCAGGTTGCTGGTCATGCGTTGCACCGATTCCTGCATGGTGCCCAGTTGCTGCTGCATGGCCACCGAATCCTGGCGCAGGGTCTGCTGCGTCAGTTGCCGTCGGCGCAGCTGGTAGTGGTAGGCATTCTGGCTTTGCAGGTAGTCCTGACGCGCAATCACTTTCTGGTCGTACAGCACTTGGTTGGTGTCAAACACCCGCTTGGCCTCGGCTAGTTGAAAGTCGATGTCGGCTAGCTGGTTTTGGCGCAGAATGCGGTTTTGCAGCAGCTGGTTGCGGGTGTTGCGCAGGTTGTTCATCAGGTCATACACGGCCGTTTCGCGGTTTACCATTTCCAGCTGCAGGTCGGGGTTCGCTAGCCGCAGCAACGGCTGGCCTGCCGTTAGGGTCGTGCCTTCTTCTACCAGCACATGCTGCACCGTGCCAGCCTCTGCCGCGTCCAGGTACACGGTGTGCAGCGGCTGCACCACCCCGTCGATGGCCGTGAATTCCTGAAAATTACCCCGCGTGACGGGGCTGATGGTCAACCGGCTGGCCGCGACGTGCAGCCGCTGGCCCGGCCGGGGCCAATAGAGGCCGGCCGCGCCCGTGCCCGCCAGCACCAGGGCCCCTAGCCACCACCAGCGGGTGACAAACGACCACTTTTTCTTCGGTATCAGGACATCCATTCAGGTTGGCGCAGGGGATAGCAGCAAAAAGCTATTGACTGCAGGTGCCAAGAACGGTGCCTTACTCACAAACCCTTGCTAATCAGCGGTCTGTTTTTAAGTTCTGATTGCCAGCTGCTGCCGAGCGTCCGGTTTTGATACAGTTGACCGTTCGGTTCTGATACAGTTTGAAGCTGTTGCCGGGTATAAAACGGCCTGGCTGGCTGAAAGTCAGTATTCTTCGAAGCCTGCACGATTTATGTGGCCTAGGTTGGGACGGGTGCCAATCAGCCCCGACTTTTACGTTTTACCAAGCCCTTTTCATGATTCTTAAGCACGCCCGCATCCTGGTGGTAGACGACGAGCCCGACGTGCTGTTCGCCCTCAAGCTGCTACTCAAAAGCGAGGTGCGGGAAGTTGTGACGGAGAAAAACCCGGAGTTGCTGCTCTCGCTGCTCCGCAAGCAACACTTCGATGTCGTGCTGCTCGACATGAACTATCGCAGCGGCCAGGCTACGGGCAACGAGGGCTTCTACTGGCTGGGCCGCATCCGCGAGCACGACCCCACGACGGCCGTTATCCTCATGACGGCCTATGGTGATGTGCGCACGGCGGTCCGCGCCCTCAAAGCCGGGGCCACCGATTTCCTGCTCAAACCCTGGCACAACGACCAGCTGCTGCAAACGCTGGCCGCCGCCCTCCAACCTAAAACAAACAGCAAAAGCGGAGGCACCCCGAAAAAACTAGACAAGCCGGCCGCCACAACTGCTTTACTAGGAGAGTCGGCCGCCATGCAAGAGGTGCGCGCTATCATTGAAAAGGTCGCCCCAACCGAGGCCAATGTACTGCTACTGGGTGAGAACGGGACCGGCAAAGAATTGGTCGCCAAGTCCCTGCACGAGCAGTCGCGCCGCGCTGCCCAGGCCTATGTGGCCGCCGACGTAGGCGCGCTCAGCGAGGGGTTGTTTGAAAGTGAGCTGTTTGGGCACACCAAGGGCGCGTTCACGGATGCCCAGGCCAGCCGCGTAGGCCGGTTCGAGGCGGCCACCGGCGGAACCTTATTTCTGGATGAGATTGGTAACATCGCCCTGCCGCAACAAGCTAAGCTGCTCACGGCCCTGCAAAACCGCCAGGTGGTGCCCCTGGGGAGCAACACCCCCGTCCCGGTGGATATCCGACTGTTGTCGGCTACTAATGCCCCGTTGCACGCCCTGGTAGCCCGCGGTGCTTTCCGCCAGGACTTGATGTACCGCCTCAATACTGTTGAAATCACGCTGCCGCCCCTGCGCGAACGGGACGACGATGTGCAACTGCTAGCCCAGCACTTCGCGCAGGTGTACGCCGCCCGCAACCGACAACCCGTGCCGGAATTCAGCGCCGCTGCCTTGCGCAAGCTCCGGGAGCACACCTGGCCCGGTAATGTGCGAGAGTTGCAACACGCCGTGGAGCGGGCCGTTATCCTGGGGAACGGGCCCGTGCTGCTTCCGGTCGATTTCTCGTTTCGGAACTTAGAGTCGGCCGCTGCTGCCGCGCCAGCGGCAACCGTGGCTGAGAATCCGTTACCGTTGCTGGAAGTAGAAAAGAACACTATCCAACAGGCCATTGAGCGCCACCAGGGCAACCTCACTAAAGCAGCTAAGGAACTGGGTCTCACCCGCACTGCCCTCTACCGTCGGCTCGACAAGCATGATATTTAATAACCTAGACGTGCACCTGCTGGGGCGGTTAGTGCTGCTGGTGGCCACGCTGGCCGGGGGCGGGTACGCCACGTTGCAGCACGCCTACGGGCTAGCCCTGGGGGCGTTGGTACTGCTGCTCCTGCTGGTCGTGGACCTGGCCCGCTACCTGACGCGCGGTCAGCAGGCCCTAGCCGACTTTACCTTGGCCCTCCAGTACCGCGACTTTTCGCGGCAGTACCCGGCGCAGTCCGGTCCGGCGTCGCTGCGGCCCTTGCATACGGCCTTCAACCAGGTCAGCGCCACGTTTCGGGAGCTAAGGGCCGAGCAGGAAGGCCAGTTTCAATACCTGCAAACCATCCTGGCGTTGCTCGATACCGGCATCGTGTCCTACGACGCGGCGGGCACCGTGGCCTGGGTGAACGAGGCGTTCAAACAGACGCTACATCTGCCGTACCTGAAAAATATTCGGGCGCTGCAAGCCCGCCAGCCGGCCCTGTACGAGGCCATCTGCCGGGCGATTCCCGGCCAGCCCGCGGTGGTAAAGTTGACGGTGGGCCCCCAAACGGTGCAGCTGCTCGTGTCGGCCACGCAGTTTAAGCTACGGGGCGAAGCGTTTACCCTCTTGGCATTCAAGAACGTGAGCCAGGCCCTGGCCGACACCGAAACGGCCGCCTGGCAGCAACTGCTACGGGTCATGACGCATGAAATCATGAACTCAGTTGCCCCCATTGCGTCGCTAGCGGATTCGTTAGGCCGCCACGTGCAGCGCGCCCAGCAGCAGGCGGCTTCCGGTGAGTTGCTCGACGACGTGAGCACCGGCATTCGCATCATCCAGCAGCGCAGCGAAGGCCTGCTACGCTTTGCCCAGGTGTACCGCGACTTTAGCACCCTGGCCGCACCGCAGCGCACCACTCTTTACGTGCAGGAATTGCTGCAAACCACCCGGCAGCTCCTAGCAGAACAACTAGCCGCGCAGGGCATTGAGGTCACCCTCAGCGTCCGGCCCGCGCACCTCACCCTGCACGCCGACGGCCACCTGTTGGAGCAAGTGCTCATCAATCTGGTACTCAACGCGGCGCAGGCGCTCGCGCAAATCCCTACCCCTCGAATTAGCCTGCTGGCCTGGCTTGATGAGCAGGAACGGGTAGTTATCGAGGTAAGAGACAACGGGAGTGGCATCGCCACCGATGCACTGGACAGCATCTTTATTCCTTTTTTTACCACCCGCCCCCACGGCTCTGGCATTGGTCTGAGCTTGGCGAAGCAGATTATGCAGTTGCACCAGGGCAGCATTCAGGTTCATTCCGTGGAGGGGGCGGGTAGTGCATTTCAGCTGTGGTTTCCCCCCCAATTACCACCTAAAGTCTCTGGACAGCAAGCGAAGTAGTCTTGTTTAATGCGTCGTCATGCATGAAGCGAACGAGCATGGCAATTGGTGTAGCCGCACGCGCGCGGCCGGTTGGGCAGCGGTCGCGACAGCCGAAAGCTCCTCAACGCGGTGCTCTACCGGGTACGCTCAGGCTGCGCGTGGCGCGACCTGCCAGAACGATTTGGGCCGTAGAATACAGTGGCGCGGCGCTTCCGCCGCCGGACCCTGGCTGGAGTGGGGGAGGCCCTGTTCGAGGCGGTACAAGAACCGGACTACCCCTATGAACGCCGTCAAAGCACACAAAGCGGCCGCTGGGTAAAAAAAGTACCGCACCCGCCGAAGCCCTTGGTCGCGCACGCGGTGGGTTGACGACCAAGGTGCATGCGGTTATCGATGCGCTGGGCAATGGCCTGCCCCTGGGCGCACTCTTCGGCGCCCGAAAGTGCAAACTTCAGCGTTCATTCTTACCCTCGTCTTTGCCGTGCGCCGTGCTGGCCCACGGCTGACCCCTTGCGCACCCACTCGCGCCAGGGGCCAGGCACCCGGGCCGAGCCTAACGCCTGGCTTACCTTTGCGCCCCCTGCTTACTGACTGCCATGCCTGGCAATACCGGCGCGGCCAGCCCTTCTACTTTCGCCCTGTATCTGAACCCTTGCTCTACCTCTTTGTCGCAACTTAGTAGCGGCAGTATTTTTCAAGATGAGCGGCCGGGTGCGGCCGACACGGTGCTGGCCGCCCGCTCGGCCGGTTCCTGGCGGCTGCTCCGGCGCGTTGGCCTGCTGGTGCTCTGCTTGCTGGCGGCCCTGCTGCCCGGCGGCGCCCGGCCGCTGGCGAGCGGCGGCCCGGACACGCTGGCCCTGGCAAAGCCAGAGGTGCTGCTCGACCGAGGCTACAGCTGGGACCGCATCCGCACCGATTCGACCCTGACCTTTGCCGCGGCCGACTCGCTGTACCCCGCCCGGGGCCGCCGCTACTGGCTGCGGCTGACGGTGCGCAACCCCAGCTACTACACGGCGCTCACCCAGCTCACGGTGCTGCCCAACGTCGACAATACGCTGTTTCAGTACAACGAGGATGCCCACGCCTGGCAGGCCCACCGCGCCGGCGTGGCCGTGGCCACCGACAGCCAGCGCTTGCCGGGGCAGTTGGAGCTGCGGCTGCCAGGGCACGCCGCCACTACCCTGTACGTGCTGGCAAACCTGGGCCCGCACGTACAGGGTAGTGGCGGCGTGCGCCTGCAAGTGCTGCTGAAGCCGGTGGCCAAGGCACAGGCATCCAATGAGTTGCTGCGCACAGCCTGGGCCGTGTCGCTGGGGGTACTGGGGCTGCTGCTGCTCACCAATGTGCCCACCTACCTGCGCTACCGCGACCGGGCTACCCTGTTCTACATCTGCACCCAGGTGGGGGCCGTGCTCTACATCACCGCTTACCGCGGCTACTTTCGGATGCTGTGGCCCACCCCCCTCTTCAGCCAGCTGCTGCTGCCCACGGGGTACGCCTACGCCTACACCCTCAACAACGTGCTGATGCACCTGAGCGTGGTGCTGATGCTGCTGGGCGCGGTGCAGATGACCCGGGCCTACCTGGCCACCCCCACCTACCTGCCCCGCCTCGACGCGGTGCTGCGCCGCGCCCTGGCCGCCTACGGCGCCTTCGCGGGGGTAGTGGGGCTGGTCAACCTGAGCGGTTTTTTACTCAACTATTACACCCTGCGCTTGGATAACGTCCTAGTGTTCGGGGTAATCGGGCTGCTGCTGGTCACCACCGTAGGGGCCTACCGGCGGCGGCTACCGCTGGCCCGCCCCTATTTGCTGGCCAATGTGTTGCCGCTGCTCTGCCTCATGGTCATTGCGGCCTACCACGTGGTGGTGGGCTTCGGCCGCGACGGCGTGCAGACGCTACCTGACCTGGCCATTGTGTCGCACGCACTCTGCTTTTCGGCCGCCATCAGCGTGCGCCTCCAGGTGGCGCAGCAAACGCTGCTGGCCAAGGAGCGCGAGGCCGCTACCCTGGCCCTTGATATCCAGCAGAAAGAGTTGCGCAACCGCGAAATCGTGCTCAAGAACAGCCACATCCAGGCCGCGCTGCTGGCCATGCAGCAGCGCCAGCACGCCCGCGCGCAGCAAACCCAGCAGCTAAGCGACGACATGCAGCAGCAGCAGGCCGCCAACCTCGACCTTCAGCAGCAGCTCGAAGCCAACCAGCGCGAGCTGGCCTCCACCACCCTCTACGTGCAGCAGAAGAATGCCCTGCTGGCCGAGCTGCAAACGCAGATTCAGGACCTGAACACCCAGCGCCCCAGCCAGCAGCCCGCCCTCGCGGGCATCAAGTCCATTCTGCAATCCAGCCTTCACCTCGACGAAGACTGGAATCGGTTTAAGCTGCACTTTGAGCAGGTGCACCCGCGCTTTTTTGAGGACTTGCAGGCCCGCTACCCGGCGCTCACCAGCCACGAGCAGCGGCTCTACAGCTATTTCCACATCCAGCTTTCGACCAAGGAAATCGCGGCCCTGCTCAACATCGACCCGGCCAGCGTGCGAAGGGCCAAAACCCGGCTCTACAAAAAAATGGCCACCGAGCCGGGCAAGCTGCCCACGCCCGACTAGCCGGGCGGGCCGCGGGCCGCCATTCAACCAGAGTTAGCAGGTTAGCCCCTGCGGCAGCCAGGATTTTGCTCCTGAAGCTGTTCGGAATCGCTTCTGAATCAGTGCATCTGCAATGCTTGGCTGGCCCCCCGCTCCTTTTTGGCGAGGGGCGGGTCCGAAAGGAGTCTCGTGAGGCGAGATGTGAGAACGACGCTGCACAGTGCGAGGAAGCTAGGCCGCGCGTGGCACAGCAGCTGGCGCGTGGCGCTAGGTCGGTAACCCTGCCAGCAGCCCGCGCACAGCCTGGCACCCACGGCGCACGGGCTCGGGTGAGCTTGCTGCCGCAAGGAAATACGGAGGAAGCAGGCGGTAGAGGGCTGTGCCGCCTGCGGGCGACGGCAGCAGTATCTACAACGACGTGCAAGCCAATGCGCCGGGCCTTTAGCGAGCGCCGGCACCCGGACAACTAGCGCTTCTACCAAGCCTGCCTCGTGGCCTGCGCCCAACCGGCGCGCTGCCCGCCCACAGCGCCCCCGACGCCGGGGCCACCGTGTACGTCGGCTTCCTGGCTCAGGCCGTGGAGGCCGCCGCCTGGGCGGTGAGCTTTAACTTCGATAGCATGCCCGCCCCGGCCTCCACCCGCGACCACTACGGCCTGAGTTACGCCCAGCTTGTGGTGCCCCTGGTGCGCGCCGTGCAGGAGATGAGCACCAAGAATGCCGCTCTCCAGGCCCGGCTGCGGCGCCTGGAGGCGGCCACCGGTGGGTAGGCCAGCGCTGGCCGGAGCACCTAGCCGACGCACCGAAGCCAAAATAAGCAACTGACCATCAAGACTAATCTTGGGCTGTCTACACTTTGTCTACACCCCCTTTTTAGGAAAAAGAGGCGGAGTGGGCGGAGGTTTGCCCACCTATACGCCCTGGCCCCTTCCGGCCCCTTTCTGAGCTACAAACAAACCTGGTACTGGCCCCCACTCCCTGGGGCCGGCGGCACGCCGGGGCCTGAGGTAAGCCCTCGGCCCTGGCGCTGCCGCCCTGGGCCGCCCCGCGCCCGGCCCTTTTTCTTACTTCCCCTTCCGCTCTTTACGGGCAAAAATTGTATCTCCTGCTGGCCCTGCTGATGAGCCTGCTGCTGGCCACCGCGCCCTGCCTGACCCAGGCCCAGACCGGCGGGCGGCGTGGGCATCGGCACCACCGCCCCCGATGCCTCGGCGGCCCTCGACATCGTGAGCAGCACCAGGGGCGCGCTGCTGCCCCGCCCCCACGTAGGTGCACATTGCCAGCCCGGCCACCGGCCTGCCCGTGTTTTAGACTGATGGCACGCCCGGCTTTTACTACAACGGCGGCACGCCGGCCGCCCCGGCCTGGCAACTGCTGGGCCCCGGCACCACCACTACGGTGGGCAACAACCTGGGCAACTACACGGTCATCAACGCCACCGGCACAACGGGCACGAATAGCGGCAATAGCACGGGCGCACTGGCGCTGGCGGGCCCCACGAGCATCACCGGGACTACTACCGTGGTGGGCAATACCACCCTCAGCGGCGCGGTGGGGGTGGGCCCGGCGACGGCTGCCGGGTAGTTGGCCAGCTCCGCACCGGCGCAAAAACACAGTTTTCACTTCGCAGCCAGCTGCTACCTACCGCCGCACCGCGCCGGCCCCTGTGCTCAGTGGCTAGGTCGTGAGCGGCAACATTCGGTAAAGATTCTGCCAATACTTGTCGGCAAGGGAGCTGCTGGCAAGCGAGTTGGCGGCGCCCGGCGGGAAATAATGAAAATAAAAGTGCGGACGGCGTGGGGGTGGGCCGGCCCCCAGGTCTCTACTACCTGAACCCCGCGCCGGGCCGCGGCCCTAGCGGCCCTACTGGCCGGGTAATTACCTGTACTGTAGCTGGCCCCACCACTTACGCACCTCGTTATGCGCCCCGCTTACTCTGCCGATTACCAGCTGCCAGCCCCGGCCGGGAGGTGGCTACTGCCCGGGCCAGCCGCTGGCCCCTGGGCTACTCAGCCCTGGCCGGATGAGCTGACGCGGCACCAGGCCATTTACGAGGAGCTGCTGACCAGCCCCGACTGGGCCAGCCTGGCTGCGCCAAGCAGCCCGCCCCCGCGCCGGCGCCTCCCCTCAGCGCGCGACCTCACCCGCGACCTGGCGGGCTGGAGCCTGCCGCCGGGCTCGCCGCCTGTCGCTACGTCTTCACTCTCTTCGCAACGCTAGCCTTTTCTTCTGCTCCGACTCGTGTATTACCTGGCTTTCGCGCTGCCCGCCCGTGCGCAATGGTGGGCGCTTCTCGGCAGTTGGCTGCTGCTGCTGGCGGCCACGCCGGCCCGCGCCACGCACATTGTGGGCGGCGAACTGGATTTGCAGCACCAGGCCGGCAGCACGTACACCCTCACGCTGACGCTGTACTTCGATGCCATCAACGGCAACGCGGCGGCCCTCGACCAGGCGCTCACGGCGGGCATTTTTGACAAGGCTACCAACCGGCAGCTGCAAAGCGTGGTGCTGCCGCTCACCAGCAACACCTTCGTGAATTACACGAACCCGGCCTGCGCCGTGGGCTCGCTCAGCACCCGCAAGCTCGTGTACGCCAAAGCTATTACCCTCGATGCCGCGACCTATGCCGGGGCCGGCGGCTACTACGCGGCCGTGGAGCGCTGCTGCCGCAACCTGGCCATCAGCAACATCGTGAACCCCGGTGGCGCGGCCCAGACCTTCTACCTGGAGTTTCCGGCCGTGGTGCGAAATGGGGCCGCGTTCATCGACTCGACGCCGCGCATCTTCCCGGCGCTCGGCGATTATGCCTGCCTGGGCAACCTGTTTTACTACGACTTTGGGGGCCTGGACCCCGATGGCGACTCGCTGGCCTACGACATGGTGACGCCGCTCAACGGCCACGCCACGGCCATTACTCCCAGCCCGCTGCCGGTAGCCGCGCCGTACGCTCCCGTGACCTGGACGCCCGGCCTGGGCACCGCCAACCAAATACCGGGCGCGCCGGCGCTGGGCATCGACGCGCACACGGGCCGCCTCACGGTGCGGCCCAGCCGGCTCGGACTGTTCGTGTTCGGGGTGCGCTGCGCGGAATACCGCCAGGGCGTGAAAATCGGGGAAACGCGGCGCGACTTTCAGCTCTACGTGCTCAGCTGCCCCCGCAATAACCCACCCGTGGTGAGCGTGCAGGCCAACGGCCGGGCCTACCGCCCCGGCCGCGATACGGTGCGCCTGGCGCCCGGCGGCCCCCGGTGCCTCACCCTGCGCTACACCGACCCCGACCCCAACTCCGTGCTGACGCTCACGGCCGCGCCCCTCAACTTCGGCGACGAGGCTACGGCCCCGAGCTTCACCACCACGGCCAGCGGCACGGTGCACGCTAGTGGCCAGCCCGATACGCTCACGGCCACGCTCTGCTTCCCGGCGTGCGCCGATACCAAGGGTAAGGTGTACTTGCTCAACGTGTTGGTAGCCGACAACGGCTGCTCGCTGCCCCAGCGCGATACCGTGCGGGTGGCCTTCATCGCCACGCCGCCCGCCAGCACGCTGCCGGTGCTCAGCACCAGCTTCCCGCCCGAAGTGCCCGGTACCATCACCGTGGTGCGGCTGCCCCTCCAACAGCCTTACACGGCTACGCTACTGGGCACCGACCCGGCCCCCAACCCCCTCGCGCTCACGGCCACCGGCGTGGGCTTCAGCCTGGCCAGTGTGGGCATGAGCTTCGCGGCCCAAAATGGCCCGGGCCAGGCCACGGCCACCTTTGCCTGGGCGCCCGACTGCGGCCTAGTCACGGCCCGCGACAGCGGGCTGGTGGTGCGCTTTGCCCTGGCCCAGGGTGGCCCGCTTTGCACGCCGCACACCCGCACGCGCGCCATTCGCTTCGTGGTGCCCCGGCCCGGCGACTCGCTGGCCTTCCGCCCACCCAACGTCATCACGCCCAACGGCGACGGCCTCAACGAAGCCTTCACCCTCGACCAGGCCCTGCCCGCCGGTTTTTGCGCCGGCCAGTTTGCGGGCGTCAGCATTTTCTCGCGCTGGGGGCGGCTCGTGTACCAGTCGCCTACCCGCAGCTTCACCTGGGCCGGGGGCGGGGTGGGCGGCATCTACTACTACCTCGTCACCTTCACCGATGGGCGGCGCTTCAAGGGCTGGGTAGAAGTAATGCCTTGACGAATAATTTATTATTCTGCTTTAATGCCGTTTTTTCTTTCTCATTTTTCCCTTTTCACCCCCTCTTTTTTATGAAGCGTTTTTCTTCCCGCCGCGCGGCTTTCGCTACGCTTACCCTCCTGGGCCTGGGTGCCAGCACCGCCCTCACCGGCTGCTTTGAAAAAGGCGAAAAAGACAGCGGCTGCACCCCGAAGGGCAGCACCTGCGCTACCGCCGCCGTGGTCGTCGACCTGAGCAAAAAGACCGGCTGCGGCTTGGTGCTGCACCTCGCCGACAGCACCTACCTCGTGCCCACGGGCGCAACCTGGACCAACTTCCACCCCAAAGCCGGCGACAAGGTGCTGGTGGGCTTCACCGCTGTCAAGAAGCACAATTGCGGCACCGACAGCACCAAGGCCGGCTGCTCGGCCGGGCCGCTGGTGGAGCTGGGCTGCATCAGCACAAATACCACCACCACGACCACGACGGGCGCCAACTAGCCTCCGCCCGCTCATCAGTAGGCACGTCCCCCAGGGGCGTGCCTTTTTTGCGGTCAGCCCGGCCGAGACGCCCAGCGGCGCCTTGAGCACCGCAACTACGGCAAGCCCCGCGCCGCCAAGGGCCAGCCCCACCCTCGTGCGACGAGCCAGAACCTGCCTCCCCAACGAACCCAGCCTCAAAACCGCAGGCCCACCTGCACGCCCGGCCACAGGCGCAGCCACGACTCGTCCTCGGCCCGATTCACCCACAGCCACTGGTCGCGGCCAAAATCCCAGCGCTGCGGCTGCGGGCCCCGGTGGCGGGCGGTGGCCAGGTTGAGGGTTGGCCCCCCGACGAGCTGCCAGCGCCTGCCCGCCTTGAGCTGCCACCCCACCTGCGGCCGAAGCTGGGCCAGGCTACTAGGCAAAGTCTCGCGGTCGCCACTTACAAACCAGTGCAGCAGGTCGAGGCTGGGCGTGAAGCGGCCCCGGGGCCGGCCGGCCGTGCCCAGGCCCACCCCCCAAGCCACCTCGCCCGACTGGCGGCCCGCTGGGCCCGCCGCCACCCCCAGTACCAGGTAAAGGCGCGGGATGCCCACCTTCATGGCCGCATTGAGAGGCAGGCTTTCGCTCACCCACGCCTCGCCGTGCAAGTAGCTGGGCGGCAGTAAGCTAGCCAGGGCAAAAGGCTTCGTGGCGGGGCCGGCCGGCGGCGCCGAGCTGGCGGTAGGGGCCGGTCCGGGGGATAACGCCACCACCGGCTTTACCCCGTTCGAAGCCGGTAGTGTCGCTGGCGTACTATATACCAAGGGCAACGAGTCGACCGCCCCCCTGAGCAGGCTTGGTCGGGATGGCAGACGGCGAGCAGTGGCGGGCAAGCTGGCCAAGTCGCCTGCTGGCCTGATTTTGTGATCTTCGGGAAGGGCACGGGCGCGCGCCTGGTGGCCACCGGGCGGCGCGCTCGCCGCCGCCGCGCTCGGTTTGGCAATACGCCGCCGGACGGCGGATACGGCGCGAGGCGGTAGTCCACCAAGTTTCGAACTCCTGGCTGAGGATAGCCGGGCTACGCTGGCCGACGGGGCTTTAGGGTCACGGGTAAGCGGCCCCTTGGCCGGGACGCCAGGGCTAGCCGCCGGAGCCGTAGCGAGCCTGGCTTTTTGGCCAAGGAGGTGGCCGCCAGCTTTTGCAGGCCCGCCATCCGGGGCCGTAGCCAGCCTTGCCGCGCCAGAAACGCCAGTCTCCCTAGGCACTGCCGGGGCGGCCGGGCGGCGGGCAGGATTTCGGCGGCGGGCGGCGGAGTTCTTTGAGGTAGCTTCAGCCGGGGCAGCCGGCGGCCCAGCGGGCAACTCACTTGCCTGCGCAGCCAATGAGGCGCCGGGGTGCGTGGGCCGGCCATTCACCAAGGTGACGCCCACGGGGGCGGCCACGCGGGCCGGCCACAGTACCAGCTGCCCATTCAGCAAGCCATACGACAGGTGTTCGGCGGCCAGCATTTCCCGCAGCACCGCCCCCAGCGGGCGGGCCGGCCCCGGCGGCTGGGTACACGGGTGCGTCACTGGCACCAGCGAGCTGCTGTAGCTCAGGGGGAGGTGGCTTTGCCGCGCCAACTCGGCCAGCACAGTCCCTAGCGGGTGGGTGCCGGGGGTAGGCCGCACCAGGCGCGCCAGCGCCGGGTCGGGGTTTTGGGCCGCGCTCAAAGTGCTAATCAGCAAGCACAGAGCGGCTACCAGTACCGTCCGAAAACCCTGACCCAGGCCGTTGGGCGTAGCGGTTTTATTCACGGACGAGGGGGCGGGCGGCCGACGGAGCCGGCGTTGCGGATGCGGAAGCGGGCGGGGCACAGCCGGGTCCCTGGAGCAGGTAGCCGCCGCTGCCCGTCGAGGTGAGGCGGCTGGCCGTGGCGGCGGCCAGCACGGCCAGCACCTGCGCCGGCGGCTGCTTCACAAATGTGCCGGTGAACCGACATTGCCCCAGGGCCGGGGCACTCAGCTGCACGCGGGTACCGAAGGCGGCTTGCAACGTGCGCACTACCTGCGCTACGGGAGCATCGGCAAAGCGTAGCGTATCGGTCTGCCAAGCCCGAAAATTGGGGTCGGCGCTGGCTTGGCGCCGGAGGCGGGCTGCCGCCCGGCCGGGCGCATCGGTGGCGCGCAGGGCGGCGCGGGTGCCGGCCGGTAGCTGCACGCTATCGGGTACAGCGAGGTGGGTAAGCCACACCTGCCCGTGGGTCACGCTTACTTCCACCGAGTCTTCGGCCGCGTAAGCGCGCACGTTGAAGGCCGTGCCCGTCACCCGCACGCGGGCCGTGGTGGTGCTCACGAGGAAGGGGCGGGCGGGGTTATGAGCTACCTCAAAATACGCTTCGCCCGTCAGCTGCACGGCGCGCAGGCCGTGCGCCGGGGCCGGCCCCACCCCCGCATAGCGCAGCCGCGAGTGCGCGTTGAGCCACACCGTGCTGCCATCGGGCAGGCGAATTAGTTGGCGGGTATTCGCACTGGCGTAGGTTGTAGTAAGCTCTTGAGGCTTAGCCAGCCACGTTCTGGCCAGCGCATACCCCATGCCCAGCAGCAGCGCCAGCCCGGCGGCCATTTGCCAGCGGCGGGCCGCGGCGCGCTGCGGCACCGGCCATAGCGGCCGTACTACCGGCGCGCCGGCGCCGGGCGGGGCTGCCACCGGTGCGGTGCTGGCCGGCGCGCCGGCGCCGGCCAGCACCGGCCGAAAGCGCTGCCAGGCGGCCTCCACATCGGCCGGGGAGAACAGGACGGGGCCGGCCGCTGCTTCGCCCGCCCGCTCCCAGGCGCGGGTCACGGTGGTCAGGATTTGCAGGTGGCTGGGGTCGGCCGCCACCCAGGCGCGCAGGTCGGCCCGCTCGCCGGCCGTGGCTTCGTGGGCCAGGTGGCGGGCCAGCAGCGCCCAGGGGGCATCGGCCGGGTCGGCGTAGCGTTGCGTCATAAAAGCGTGGGGGCGGCTAAGTCGCCCGGCTGAAAGTAGGATACATCAGGGCCGCGCTCCCCCCACGCGAGCCTGCAAAATAACAGTTGCGCTGGTCGCCGGCCGCGCAGCCGGCCCGGCCGAAACAGGCAGGGGAAGCAGCGCACCCGGCCTCACGGCCCCCACATACAGCAGCAGCCAGTACAGGTTTTTGAGTACGCCGGCCAGCTCGCGGCGCAGTATGCGCAGCGCCTTTCCCATCTGGTTCTCCACGGTTTTGGGCGCAATTTCCAGCGCTTCGGCTATCTGCTGGTAGCTCATTTCCTCGTAGCGGCTCAGCTCAAATACCACCCGGCACTGGGGCGGCAGTTGCGCCAGGGCCGCTTGCACGGCCTCGGCCGCTTCGGCGGCGTGCAGGTCGGCCAGGGCGTCGGGGGCCACCGGGGCGGTCGCGGGCGGGGCATCGTCCCAGGCTACCTGGCGCTGGTGGCGCTGCTGGTAGCGCATGGCCGCATTCAGGCCCATGCGGGTGAGGTAGGCCCGGTACGAATCGATGGCCGGCAGGTCGGCAAGGCCCTGCCAGAGGCGCAAAAAAACGTCCTGCAAAATATCTTCTACCACGGCCCGGTCGGGTACCACCCGGTACACCACGGCCCCCACCGGAGCATAAAAATTCTTGAATAGTTGCTCGATAAACGCCGCCGGGTCCGTTTGGCGCAACTGCGTCAGGCGGCTGTCAAGGGCGGCATCATCGAATTTAGCCATGCGGGAGGAGGTAAACGGCCGTTGTGCCGGCCCCGGCCTGCATCCAGCAGGAGGATTACCGGCCCAACTATTTTCAAAGGTGCAGCGTTTTTTAAAAAAAACGGCTTTGCACCCGGGATTACACTTGTCTGGGTGGCGTTAGGTAGGTTGCACGGACAGTTATTGGCACCAGAGGGTGCGGCAACAAGCTGCCCATTGCCAGGAACCTGCTGGTCGCTTTGTCGTAACGCGTGGCTAGCCGACGAAACTGTTTGAGGCGACTGAGAGCGCGCTCGCCTTTAGTGCGGTCACGGTATAAATCATGGTCCAGCGGGCGTTTGGCGAGGCGAGTGCTTGTGCCCGGAAGCACGATTTCAGTTCCCAGGCTTGCCACGCCGGCCGGAACACTGTCCGTATCATAGGCCTTGTCAGCCAGCACCTTGTTGGCACCCTGGGCGGCGGCCAGCCGGGCGGCCTCAGCACCACGCGCAAGGGATTGTCCAGCGCGCCGGCCAGCACGGGCATCCTCATGCTCAGCCCGCCGCAGCCCCGGCCGATGGCTTCGCCGCTGACCTGACTTTTTTTTGGCTACCCGCCGCCTGGGCCTGCGCCCCCCCGATGGTCACATCCAGCAGCCCCCAGTCCAGGTCCGGCTCCGGCACTGCGGCAAACAAGGGCTGCCAAGTGCCTTTTTGTGCCCCGCGCCGGCCCTGTTTGCCCGGCGTGTCGTGCGCCAAAGCGGGCGAGCCAGGCCCGCTAGGCGCGCCCACGACGGGCCACCCAGCACCCAGCGTTGAGCAGACGGCGATTAGCGGTCCCGCCACGGCCCACGTCGCCCGCTTTGCCCGACAAACAGGGCGCCAGGGCATCCTAAGCCCGGTCACGCAGTTCATCCACACTACCCCGAACATAAAAGCAATTGTCCGTACTGCCTAGCATTATCTGCCATATGATAAATATCATAAATAAAATAAATTTTGGCAATATTAGCAATACTAACAACATCAGCAATAGGAAGCGCTAACTGTGTGGTTTAGCTAGATGTGTAGTGCCAAGGGGGTACTGGTATATTGTCCGAGCTAGCATTTTGCACGAATCTATGGGGCAAGTACTCCACAGCAGTGCCCGGACAACCCAGGCGATACGGCGCGCTAGCCCATACAGCCAGCACAGCCTACAAAGCTTAGCCCCGCGCTACAGCCTCAACCCGAAAACGGTGGCCAAATGGGGCAAGCGCCCGACTACACCCGCTGCGCGCAGGGGCCCAGAACCGGTTTCGACGGTACTCACGGCCGAACAAGAAGCCAGCGCCGTGGCCGTTCGTCGGCCTGCGTCCTTGGCCCTGGACGACTGCCTCTATACCCTGCAAGCCCCGATTCCGCATCTGTCCCGCTCGGCGCTGCTCCGCTGCTTCCACCGCCTCGGTCGCCGTCGCCAGACGCTGCACGAAGCCGGGTAGCGCCCGCCGAAAAAAAAGTGCCAGAACTATGCCCTCGGCTACCTGCACGTCGATTTTGCCGAGGGGCAGACCGCAGAAGGCAAGCAGTACCGTCCAACTGCTTGAAGCGCCTTTTCGTGGCCATTGACCGCACCGGCTTTACCCCAGACCAGTCTTACCTCACGCTAGGACTATACACCTAAGGTATTTTATCAGCTGCCCGCAGGCATAGCAAGCCGGAGTGCCAGACTGTTGACGATGCCCAGCAGTTGGGTGCGCATGTACAACTGGTATGATGCATGGCAATTTGATGAGAGTTGGTGGCAGGTGGCGCGCTGGACGCATGTACTGGCTAGATACCCGACCCCATCGTGCCGGGTTATCCACCACCACTTGCCTGTAGTATTCTCAATTACTGGCACGGAGAATCGGGCTCAATTGTGCGCCAACAGCTATTACAAAAACCACGACAGCTAGCCTAACTCTCTCTGAAATTACTCGTGGTTTTTGTAATAGATGCCGGTTTTTGCAGCCGCTGGCCCCTTTTTCAGAATCGGCCTCGTGGTTTTTGTAATAGATGCCGGACAAGTCCGCCACTAACGGGGCTACTTACCAAGTGCGCCTGCGCAACGCATTCCCTGTTAGTGGGCAATCTCGCTTCGCCAAGTATGGCGTTTGCCTTGGCTTACTGGCAGATAGGTCGGCAATGCTGGTCTAAGAGGAGCGAAAAGACATGGGGTCGGGCCGCCCGCTCTGGGTGGCCCGGTGTAGGCTTGGTACCGGGCGCCACCTGGGGTAGGGGAGTAGGCTGGCCGCGTTATGGCCGTGCGCCAGCACCTATTACAAAACCCACGAAGGCCGCGCGCCGCAATTGACCTAACCTTAGTCCTGGGAAGCTCCTGAGAACCCCTAAAACCAACCAAAAAAAGCCCCTTAAAAAAAAAATCCACCTATTTAAACCGGGGGTTTAATTATTTTAACCTACATTATAAGGTTTACGGGTGCCGTAACTACTTGATTTACTGTTTTTTGCATAGGCCATCTATTACAAAAACCACGAACATCTATTACAAAAACCACGACAACCTATTACAAAAACCACGAACATCTATTACAAAAACCACGAAGGACCTATTACAAAAACCACGAACATCTATTACAAAAACCACGACGACCTATTACAAAAGCACGAAGCCTATTACAAAAACCACGTTGGGGCCCTTGCCGGCGCCCGCGCTGCTATTACAAAAGCACGAAAAATGCCCCGGAAGCGGGTGGATTAGCGGCGCCGGCTGCTATTACAGCGCGTAGCAGTTGTAATAGTAAAAGTTGCGTTGCATCTTTGGGTTCGTTCCCAGCCCTTGCGCGCATGCAGCCCACGCTATTCGATACCCAGCCCCCACCGGAGCCTACTGGCAAAGTAGTGGTGCAGCACAACGCGCTGGTAAATGCCCGCTTCGACCTGAGTACGGTGGAGATGCGCTTGTTTATGGCCATGCTTTCGCGCATTGGCCGCCACGACAGCGAGTTTCGGGAAATGAGCATTCCGCTGACCGAGGTGGTAGCCCTGTCGGGGCGGCGCCCCAGCAGCAAGGATTATCAGCAGGTGGCGGGCATGTGCGACCAACTGGTGAGCCGGATTCTGCACATCGAGCGCCCTGGCCGGGGGCGGCGCGACCGCCGGGGCACGGCCACCCCGGACTTTGATAAGATTCCGCTGATGGCGTATGCCAAGTACCGGGGGGAGGAGGGGGCCCTGCGGGTGCGCTTCAACGACGAGGTGATGCCCTACCTGCTGCAACTGCACCAGAACTTTACCAAGGCCCAGGTTGTGCAGCTGCTCAAGCTCAAGAGCCCGCACTCGTACCGCATCTACTGGCTGCTGAAGGAGTACGCGACCTTCGGCACCCGCACCGTGGGCGTGGAGGAGCTCAAAAGCCTGCTCACGCTGGATGGGCAGTACAAGCAGTTTCCGCTGTTTCGGCTGCGGGTGCTGGACCGGGCCCAGCAGGAGCTGAGCCAGACCGACCTGCCCTTTGAGTACGAGCTGCTACGGGAGGGCAAGGCCGTGGCCCAGATTCGCTTCGTATTCAAACCCCTGCTGGTATTGCCGGAGATGGGGGGGCTGCCCGAGGAAGCGGGCTGGCAGCGCACCTTGCAGGAGGTGGGCATGGCCCCCAGCAGCCTGGCTACCCTGCAAGGCCTGGTAGAGCAGGGGAAGGCTACGCCCGACTACATCGCGTTTGTCCTCAAAACCCAGCAGGCCCGGCACCAGGCCGGCAAAGTCAAGAGCGTGGCCGGCGCGGTGTTTACGGCCATCACCAAGCAGCACCTGCTGGCCGAGTACGAAGCCCAGCAGCAGAAGCGCCCCAGCGCGGGTCAGCTGGCCCGCAAGCGGGCCAAGCTGCTGACGGAGCTCGAGGACGCGCGCAAGAGCCTGGCGTTTGTGCTGAACGGCGGGGCCTACACCGCCGAAACGAGGCCCGCCGCCGAAGCGCAGGTACGCGCCGCCGTGGCGCAGCTGGAAGCCGAGCTAGCGGGTGCTAAGGCGCCCAGCCGCTAACGAAGCCATTGGCTGCTAACCCGACCAGTTACCGGATGCTATATTCCTACTTTCATTCTTGACGCCATCCAGCTCGAAGTGTGAATATAGGATACTCACCGTTGCTGATAGCGCGCCGGCCGACGGGCGCTTACTCTCTTGAGTCCCTAACCCGGACACTACATGACTTTTACCCTCCGACAGTGCTTGTCGGCCGAGGTACTCGGTACCGCTTTTTTATTGATTTTTGGCACTGGCGCGGTGGTGGTAGAAGCAGGCCCACCGCCCGAACACGGCGGCGTGGCCGCCGTGTTCGGGCTGATTATCATTCAGTGCCTGGGCCATGTGAGCGAGACGCACGCAAACCCGGCGGTGACGGTTGGCTTTTGGGCGGCGGGCCGCTTCCTGGGGTGCCGGGTGCTGCCCTACGTGCTGGCGCAGTTGATGGGGGCCCCGCTGCCGGGCCACGGCTTGGACCAGGTGTTTGGTGTCGAGCTGGGCCTTGCTTGCTGGCTCATACTCCTTATGCCGCGCGTTACGTCGAGCTACTAAGAGCAGGGGCTGCTGGTGAGCCTCACTGTTAGCGTCACGGTCTGGCTCGAAGCCCTCGTGGGCGGCCCACTCAGCGGGGCATCCATGAACCCGGCCCGTTTGCCGGCGCCCGCCCTGCTTAGCGGCAACTTCACGGCCGCCTGGGTCTACGTGGCCGCCCCGCTGGCCGGCGTGCTGCTTGCCGCCTGTTGCAGCCCAAGCCCGCCCCCGAGGGCTCAACTGCGGCCCGAGTGGGGTGCGCGGCCGGGCCTGCGGGGGCCCAGGCAACCTGGGCGGGCTTCCGGCCCGGGCCAACCTTCCCCGACCTGCCCACAGGGTGGATGCTGACGCACTGCCGGCCGGGCAATCCGCCGCTTCCAGAAGCGCAGCTTTCAAGGCCGGCGCTTATGGGCGGGCGCGGTGGGCTGGGCTGGCCCGGGGGGCAGCGGGCTCAAAAATGCCTTTAGCGCGGGCGAGGGCTTGCCATCGTCGCCCCAGGCGCTTAGCTGGTAGCCGCTCCAGCTTTTGGCGCCCTCCGGCTCCCAGTAAAACACGCCCAGGCCCTTGCCGGCGGGCACGGCCTGCACCGCCTGCTGCACGGCCACGAGCATGGCAAACGTGTTCTGCACCAAGGTGTAGTCGCCGCCCACTTCGGCCACCACCACTTCCTTGCCGGGGTAGCGCTGCACCATGTCGAGCAGGTTGGCTTGCAGGCTGGCGATGGAGGCGGTGTAGTCCTGCTTGAGCCAGTAGGGGTAATAAGACATCCCGATGACGTCGAACTGGCCGCCGTTGCGCACGTGCTGGTCAAAGAAAGTGCGGTACAGCGCGTTATCATTGCCCCGGTCGAGGTGGATGACGACTTTGGAGGCCGGGCTCACGGCTTTCACGGCCGCGTAGCCTTGGTTGAGCAGCTGGCTGAGCTGGCCAAAGTTGGCGGTGCTACCCTCGGGCCAGAGCAGGCCGCCGGGAATTTCGTTGCCCACCTGCACCCACTCGGGCGTCACGCCGGCCGCCTTCAGGGCCGTCATGGTGCTGAAGGTGTGGGCGTACACATCGGTGAGCAGCTGCGCGAAGGGGTGGCTGGCCCAGGCGGCGGGCTTGGCCTGCTTGCCGGGGTCGGCCCAGGTGTCGCTGTAGTGAAAGTCAATCATGATGCGAAAGCCCAGGCCGGCGGCCCGCTTGGCCATCGCTACTACCTCGGCGGGGCTGCAATGGCCGCTGGCTTTGTCGGCCGAAGGGTTGACCCACACCCGCAGTCGAATAGCGTTGATACCCTGCGTCTTGAGAATCGCAAAGCAGTCCTGGGCCACCCCCTGCTCGTTGTAGAAGACGTAGCCGGTAGCCTCCATCTGCTGGAGCCAGCCCACGTCGGCGCCCTTCGCCACCGGCTGGGCCTGCGCTTGCGCCGGGGGCGCCCAGTACAGCGAGGCGCCCCCCAGTATACCAAGTAAAAGAGCTGCCCGAACGGCAGAAGAGAAAGAGGGTAGCAGCATAAGCGGGCCGGTGCTCCTGGCACCAGCGGCAGCGTGGTTAGGAAGTAAAAGTACCGCCGGGCAAGCCGCTTTTGGTTACGAGCAGGGCTCGGGGAGCCGCCGCAGAGCACTCGCCGTTACTGGCAGGTCGGAGATGCCGGTCGCGCGAATGCCAGGGCATTCCTACGCGTAGAGCTTGCCCACGCGACGGTAATACCCTGGCGGAGGGCGGAGTAAGTGACAACACCTATGCTGGGGCCACGTGGGTATTTATCCACAATGGTACGAGTTGGAGCTAGCAGGCCCCCAAGTTGGTCGGGACCGGCGCAGTTGGGCCGGCTTACCAGGACCGTATCATAGCCTTATCGGCCGATGGGCTGACCTTGGCCGTGGGTGGCCCAAATGACACTGGTAGTACCGGGGCCACGTGGGTATCTTCTGCGGCCAGCGGTGCCCTGGCCTAGCGCGCTGCCGCCGGGCCGCACGTAGGGGCCGGCTTCTTTCCCAACCCCGTGACTGAGCTTACCCTTAGCGCCGAAGCCCTTGGGGCACGCTATGCCTGCTCGATAACATGGGCCGTAGCGTGCTAGCTGGCACCTACCACAACGGCCAGCAGCTCTACTTCTCCACGCTGACTCCTGGCCTCCACTGGCTGCAACTAGAACAAGACTAGCAGGCGCCCCAGCCGTTGCGCAAGCGCTAGGCCAGAAAGTAAAACCTTCGTTGCAAAAGGCTCCAAAACGCACGTTGTAGGGCCTTTTTCGTGGGGTTGGCTAGCAGCGTTTTGTGAACACCAACTGCTAGCTATGGCTGCCTTTTCATTAAAGAAAAAGCGCAGGCTGTCGAAAACTAGCTGCGTGACCTGCGCGGCCGGGTTACCTTATTTGGCTAGCAGTACGGCCAAGGAGCTGCTGCTCACAGCCCCAGTTCCTTGGCCGAGTTGTGCTGCCGCACGTTGTCGAGGCGGGTGTAGCGCCGAATCATGGCGCTGGTCTTGTGTTTGGTCTGGTTCATCACCTTGCTGTCGTCGGCGCCGTTGAGCTTGGAAACGGTCACGAACGAAGCGCGCAGGGAGTGCGCTGTATAATCGCGGCCCAGGTACTGCTGGGTTATCAGGTTGATATATTTCGTGGTCAGCCGCCGGGTAGTGAGTTGGTTGTTTTTGCGCAACGACACAAAGACGCAGCCTTCGGCGCGGCCCAGTACCCGCAGCCAGGCCTGTAGGGAGCGAATTGGGCAGAGGGCGGGGTCGGGGGAGTAGAAGATGGCCTTTTCCTCGGCCTGGCCCAGCTGATTGGTTTTGCTCTTGGCCAGCGCCACAATCAGGCCTTCCTCATCAAAGGCCAGGTCTTCAAGGTTGAGCGCTTCCAGCTCGGAGCGCCGAAAAGCCCCCGTGAAGCCCAGCAGCAGCAAAGCCCGGTTGCGTAGGCCCGTGGGCGTACTCACGTCGATGCTCTTGATGGTGCGTTTGAACGTGGCCAGGGAGAAGGCGGCCGCCTGCTTGATGCGCGTTTTCTTCTCGCGGGCAATGCCCTTGAGCAGCACCTTGATTTGCTTATCGGCCGTGGGTGAGTCTAGCCCGGCCAGCTCGTGGGCCTTGGCAATGGCCGCGGCGTGCCGCTGGATGGTAGCCACTTTCTTGCCAGCATCGGCCAGCTCGGTCAGGAAGCCGGCCAGGGCCGCCACCGGCGCAGGCAAGGCTTCGAACTGCTGGGCCCGGCACCACGCTGTAAAGCGCTGCCAGTCGCCGGCGTAGGCCCGCACCGTGTTGGCCGCCCCGCGTAAGCCCGATTCGACGTAGCGATTGGTCGAAGCCACCAGGTGCGCGGGCACCTGGGCCGCAGGCAAAATAAGAGAAGCGGGTAGCTGACTCACGGTAGCCTGTAGAACACGGAGTGAAATGGCCGCAACCGGCCGCTTTTCAAAGGTAAGTTGTAAGGACTGATAACGCTTACTTATCAGTCCTTAATGTTGGGCGCGGAGTGCGAAATGGGAATGGGCGACTCTTGGATGATTGCGCCCGCAAAGTCAAAAAATTACACTCAGCCTGGATGCTGCCTGCGGGTGGGCAGAAGCAATTCGATACTGTCTTATTTCACGTAGCACAATGGGCAAGAACTTCTGCCACTTCGCAATAGACCCAGACTAGGGTACTTGGAGTATATTGGATTTGATAAAAATCACATAGGTAATGCCATACTGAGCTTATTGAAGCCGCTCTACCGCGGTGCCGTTGAACGGCCTGTACGGCGCGGTAGAGCAGCGCCAATAAGCTCAGCATAACGTTTTCAAATTTTCAGATACGCGCTGCTTGGCAAGCGTCTGCATGCCAAGTCAGCCGGTTATAGTAACCGTGCGCTCAAATAGTCTAAAAAAGTACTCCTACTGAAAACAATTTTATGCTTTTTTGAGCTAATAGATTTTATAGTAAGTGCTTTAGTCTTGGTGTAGAGTCGAAAACAGGATGCTACAGGGTGCACCTCCCTGATAGCTGCCGTAGCATTGGGTTCCATTCCACCTCCCACCCGGCTACTCATGCGCACGGCTACCGCCCTGATTGTTTGTTTATGCAGCTTCTTACCCCTGGCCTGGCCGGCGGTTGGCCAAGCGGTACTGCCCGGCCCCACACCGCAAAAGCAGGTGCAGTACCTGTCGGGCCGCGACAACAAGCGCACCGTGGCTTGGGATTTTTACTGCACCGGGGGCCGCAAAAGCGGCTTTTGGACTACCATCCCGGTGCCCTCGTGCTGGGAGCAACAAGGCTTTGGCGCCTACAACTACGGCCGCGACTATAAGACCTACGGCAAAAACTTCCGCTTTGCTGATGAGCAGGGCAAGTATAAATATGCCTTTTCGGTACCAGCCGGCTGGCGGGATAAGACAGTACAAATCGTGTTTGAAGGCGCCATGACCGACGCCGAGGTGCGCGTGAACGGCCAGCTGGCCGGCCCCGTGCACCAGGGGGCCTTTTATCGCTTTAAGCACGATATCAGCGCCTTACTCAAATTCGGCCAGCCCAACGTGCTGGAAGTAACGGTGAGCAAGATGTCGGCCGACGCCTCGGTCAACAACGCCGAGCGGCTGGCCGACTACTGGGTATTCGGCGGTATTTTCCGGCCGGTGTACCTGGAAGCCACTCCCCGGCAGTTCATCCCGTACACCGCCGTTAACGCCCGCGCCGATGGCTCGTTTGCCGCCAACGTGGGCCTGCGCGGCCTGGCCCAGGGCACGGAGGTGCAGGCCGAAATACTGGACGCTGCCGGCCGGGTCATGGGCTCGGCCACCGGCCACGCCGCCGCCACCGACACCCTAGTGCAGCTACGCACCCAGGTGCCCCACCCCCTGACCTGGACGGCCGAAACGCCTCGCCTCTACCGCGCCCGCTTTACGCTGCGGGCCGGCACTCAGCCGCTCTACCAAACCACCGAGACCTTCGGCTTCCGCACCATCGAGGTGCGCCGGGGCCAGGGGATTTTTGTGAACGGCACGCAGGTGAAAATGAAGGGCACCAACCGCCACAGCTGGTGGCCCGAAACCGGCCGCACCCTCAACGACTCCATTCAGCTGCTCGACGTGAAGCTCATCAAAGAAATGAATATGAACGCGGTACGGATGTCGCACTACCCACCCGACGCCGAGTTCCTGCACCTCTGCGACTCGCTGGGGCTCTACGTACTCGACGAGCTGGCGGGCTGGCAAAAGGCCTACAGCACCCGCGCCGGCCAACCGCTGGTGCGCGAGATGGTGCGCAAAGACGTGAACCACCCGAGCATCATTTTCTGGGACAACGGCAACGAGGGCGGCACCAACCCCGCGCTCGACGCCGAATTTGGGCGCTACGATTTGTCGAACCGGCCCGTTATCCATCCGCACCACCGGCCGGGCAACGCCCACAGCGGCATCGACTGCAACCACTACGAGAACTACTACAGCACCAAGCAGATACTCGCCGACTCGCTCATCTACATGCCCACCGAATTTCTGCACTCGCAGGACGATGGCGGGGGCGGCGCGGCCCTGGCCGACTTCTGGGACCTGCACTGGCGCGCCCCGCGCTCGGGCGGTGGCTTCCTCTGGGCGCTGGTCGATGAGGGCATTGTGCGCACCGACCAGGGCGGTATTATCGACGTGAACGGCGTGAACGCACCCGACGGCGTGCTCGGCCCCCACCGCGAAAAGGAGGGCAGCTTTTTTGCCATTCGGGAGATTTTCTCGCCCATCCACATTGCCCTAAAAGAGCTGCCCGCCCGGTTCAACGGCCGCGTGGCAGTGGAAAACCGCTACCATTTTACCAACCTCAGCCAGTGCTTTTTTCAGTGGGAGCTGGTGAAATACCGCCAGCCCGGCGAGGTTTTTACCGGCTACAGTACGCTCAAAAAGAGCCGGATAGCCAGCCCCGGCGTGGCCCCGCTCGCCACTGGCCAACTCGACCTGAAGCTGCCCGCCGACTGGCAGACCTACGACGCAGTGCTGCTCTCCGCCTTCGACCCGCAGAAAAACCTGGTGTTTCAATGGACCTGGCAAACGGGCACTAACGCGGCGCTGCTGCGCAACGTACTGCCGGCGCCTGCCCCCAGCGCTGGCAAGCCGGCCGCTCGCGCCGCGGCCCCGGCTGCTGCCACTGCCGGCCCGGCACCGGGTGCTAGCCCAGCGCTGGCCGCCGTGGCCGTGGCCGAAACCGACAGCCTGCTAACCCTGCAAGCCGGCGGCATCACGGTGAATTTCAGCAAGCTGACGGGCCGCCTCGGGCAGGTGAAGGGCAACAACGGCGACAAGCTTAGCTTTGCCAACGGCCCGGTGCTGGTGGGCGCGCCGGCCGCTTTTCAAAGCCTGGCCCACCACCCCGAGGCGGGCAGCGAAGTAGTGGAGGTGCGCTACCAGGGCGCCCTCACCACCGTGCGCTGGACGATGAGCCCCGACGGCTGGCTGCGCCTCGACTACGCCTACGACCTGCCGCCCGGCGACTACCCGGCTGCCGGCCTCACCTTCAGCTACCCCGAAAACTACGTGCTTGGGGCCCGATGGCTGGGCAAAGGCCCCTACCGCGTGTGGAAAAACCGCCTGGCCGGCCCCACCACCAACGTGTGGGAGAACGTCTACAACAATACCCAGACCGGCGCCGCTCCCTGGCGCTACCCCGAGTTTAAGGGCTATTTTGCCGATGTGGCGTGGCTGGAGCTGAACACCGTCGAAGGCAAGTTTCTGGTGGCCAGCCCTGATAAAGGCTTGTTTGTGCGACTCTTCGACTTCTACGGCCTGTCGGGGCCGGTGCCCGCCCCGGCGCTGCCGCCCGGCAACCTGTCGTTTCTGGATGCCATTCCGCCCATCGGCACCAAGCTGGCCCTCAACCTCGATAACAACACCAAAAACCTGGGTCCGCTCAGCGAACCCAACCACCTGAGCGGCCCCACGCGCCGCACGCTGTACTTCTTTTTCGGCATCGCCAAAACGACCGGCCAGCCCCAGCCCTACACCGTGCCGGCTAAGAACGACCTGTTCTAGCGCAGGTAAGAGCTTCGCGAAACGGCGCCCACGCAGCAGGCTGACCACCAAGCAAAGCGACGTGGCAAGCAGCTGAGCCTAAAGCCCAAAAAGGCCGGCCCTGGCGGAAGTATTTCCGCCGGGGCCGGCCTTTTTACGGCGGGTAATAACCGAGGCTAATAGCCGGGGTTTTGGTCGTAGAGGCCGGGAGCGGCGCTCAGCTCAATCTGCGGCACGGGGTAGAGGAGCATATTGGGGCCGATGTTGCGGGCGATTTTATTGCCCGTGTCCTCCTTGTTAATCCAGGCGTTCATCACGTCCAGCACCACGCCTTCGCGCACGAGGTCGTGCCAGCGCAGGCTTTCGCCCAGAAACTCGCGGCGGCGCTCGGCCAGCAGGGTGGGCATATCCAGGGCCGTGAGGGCGGGCTGGCCGGCGCGGGTGCGCAGGGGGTTCACCAGGGCCAGCGCATCGGCAGGCGTGCCGCCCGCGCCGTGCAGGATGCACTCGGCCTTCATGGTCAGGATGTCGGCGTAGCGCAGCACGATGTAGTTGAGGCCCCAGTCGGAGTACGAGATGCCCTTGGCCGTCACGTCGAGGTATTTTTTAAGCAGCGGCGCGGTGTAGGTGATGTTGGCGTAAGTGAAGCTCTGCTGCACGTTGAAGGCCAGACGGGTATCGGTAGTTGCATAGGAGCTTATCACGTCGGTCGACACCTGCTTGTTCTCGACCCCATTGGCCGCGAAGGTCAGGCCCAGGAAGGGGAAGTAGGCCGGCGTATCGAGCGTGCCGTTGTAGCTGCCGCCAAGCGTGCCGTTGGCGATGTACTGGATGTCGAAGAGCACCTCCGAATTGTCCTCGTTATTGAAGGCAAATACTTTGGGGTAAGTGCTTTGCAGCGAATACGTTTTGCTGGCAATCACCTGGTCGAGCAGGGCGTTGGCCTTGTCGTATTCGTTGGTGGCCAGGCCGGGGCCGTTGATGCCATAGGTGGGGCCCGAGCGGGTGAGGTACACCAGGGCCAGCAGGCCCTGGGCCGCGCCCTTGGTGGCCCGGCCCACGTCGGAGCCGCCGTAGGTAGCGGGCAGCGTGGCGATGGCCGTTTGCAGGTCCGAGAGGATGAGCGCGTACACATCGGCCACCGGCGCGCGCGGCACCTTGGCGATGTCCTGCGGAATAAGGGCGTGGTCGATAACCGGCACTTTGCCAAACATGCGTACCAAATCGAAGTACATGAAGGCGCGGATAAATTTGGCTTCGGCCTCGTAGCGGGGCCGCACGGTGCCCACTACCGCGCCGTTGGCGGCGAGCTGGTCGAGCAGGGTATTGGCCCGGAAAATCGCCGCGTAGTCCGACGCCCAGGTGTCGGCGATGTAGGGGTTGATGGAGAGCGTGGTCGAGAAGTTATTGATGCCGTCCCAATCGCGCACGCCCTGGCTGCTGGCGGCGTAAAAGTTGTCGGAGCGCACTTCCGACATGATGAGGATGCGGTCGGGGTAGCCGCGCAGCTGGCTATACACCGAGGTGAGCGCCTGGCTGAAGTCGGTGGCCGTCTGGTAGAAAGCGGGCACCGAGCCGTTGGAAATCGGCGCCTGGTCGAGGTCCTTCTGGCAGGCGCCGAGCGCCAGGCCGCACGCGGCCGAGAGGAGGAGAAGCAGTCGTTTCATGGAAGATTATTTTAATGATTAATGGTTAGTGATTAATCTCGGGGTTTGCCGGGTTGAATCAGCTGTTTGCGAAGCTGCCAGACCACTTCAAAACGAGGCAAGCCGCGCCGAATGAGCATTAACCATTAACCATTGATAATTAATCATTTAAAAAGAGATATTGGCGCCAACAATCAGGTTTTTGGACAGCGGCAGGCCGCCGTAGTCCACGCCCGAGACGTAGGTGCCGTTGTTGGCCGTGTTCACGGCGTCGGGATTGAGGCCGCCGTAGTACTTGTCGTGGCCGAAGAAATTCTCGGCCGTGACGTAGACGCGCACGCCCTGCGCGATTTTCTTGGGCACCACGCGGCCCAGGTCGTAGCCTAGCGTGATGAAGCGCACGCGGTAGTAGTCCGACGAGTACAGCCAGTCGGTGTTCTTGATGAAGCCGAAGCTGCCGGTGGCCTTGCCCTTCACGCCCGCGCCGGGGTTATCGGCCGAGTACCAGCGGTCGCGCTCGCGGCCCAGCGCGTTTTCCTGGTAGCCCACGCTGGTGCGGTCGATGGCCCGGCCCAGCAGCGAGTAGATGGAACCGCCGTTCTGGCCCTGCACCAGGAAGCTCAGGTCGAAGCCCTTGTAGCTGAAGGTGTTGGTAATGCCCCAGGTAAACTTGGGGTTGGGCTGGCCCACTACCTGGCGGTCGTTGGCGTCGATTTTGCCGTCGCCGTTCACGTCCTCGTACTTGGGGTCGCCGGCGGTTTCGGTGCCGTAGAGGGCGGCCTTGCCATCGATGTCGGCCTGGCTGAGAATACCGGTTTGCTTCACCACAAAAATGCTGTAGAGCGGCAGGCCCACCTGCAAGATGCTGTGCGGTGTATCGGTGCTGGCGGCCACCTCAATGCGGGCGTCGCCGGGGCCGAGGTGCACCACCTTGTTCTGGTTGTGGCTCAGGTTGAATGAGGTATTCCAAGTGAGCACGCCCTCCAGGTTGTGGGTATTGAGCGCCAGCTCGACGCCGCTATTCTGCACCTCGCCGATGTTGACGAGGTTAGAGCCAAAGCCCGACGCCGTGGGCACGGGCACGCTGAGCAGCAGGTCTTTGCTCGTCTTGGTGTAGTAGTCGGCCGAGAGGTAGATGCGGTTTTTGACCAGGGCCAGGTCGAAGCCCACGTCTACGGTGCGGTTCTTTTCCCAGCGCAGCAGCGGGTTGGCCACCTTGTTGGGGGCCTGGCCGGTCACCTGCACGCCCGAGGTACCGCCGAAGGTGTAGTTGTAAAAGCCCAGCGTGGCAATGCTGCTGTAGTCACCGATGGAATTGTTGCCGGCGTAGCCCAGGCTGGCGCGCAGCTTCAAATCGCTGATTAGCGGCACGTTCTGCATAAATTTCTCCTGCGAGAGGCGCCAGCCCACGCTCACGGCCGGGAAGTAGCCAAACTGGTTGTCGGCGCCGAAGCGCGACGAGCCGTCGCCGCGCAGGCTGGCCGAGAGCAAGTATTTGCCGTCGTAGCTGTATTGCAGGCGGCCGAAGTACGAGAGCAGCACGCTCTGCGTCTCGGTGGTGTAGTTGTTGCCGGTGCCCGTGATGTTGGTGGCCCCGTTGAGGGTGGTCACGGTGTTGTTGATAAAGCCGCCCGCCGCCGCCAGGGCCGTGTTGTAGAGCTTCGAGAAGGTGTACGACTCGCCGGCCAGCAGCGTAAAGTCGTTTTTGCCAAACGCCTTGTTGTAGGTGGCCGTGTTCTCGTTCACAAACGTTTGGCGGCGATAGGCCGAGTACGAGCCAGTGGGCAGCGAGGTGGCCAGCAGGCGCGTGGCCGGCTGGTAGTTCTTGTTCTCGGTGTCGTTGTTGTCGAAGTTGATGCTGGAGCGCAGCTGCAAGCCATTGATTATCTGATACTGGGCGTAAAGGGTGCCCAGCGTGCGAAACGAGCGGCTCTCGCCGATGGCGCTCTGAAGCTGGCGCAGCGGGCTGGCCACCGACAAGCCCCAGCGGTAGGGGTCGTACTTGCCGTAGCCAGTGCTCACGCCGGCCGAGTCTTCCACGATGGGCGTTTCGGCCAGTATCTGGTGCAGGCGGTTGTCCTTGCCCTCCACGCCGGGGTCGGTCGAGACGGAGTAGGTAGGCGTCAGGTTCAGGCCGAAGTGCAGCTTTTCGTTGGCCTTGATGTCCACGTTGGCGCGGGCCGAATAGCGCTTGTAGCCTAGCCCCACCACGATGCCCTGCTGGTCGTTGTAGTTGGCCGACACATAGTAGTTGACGTTGCCGCTGGCCCCGGCCGCGCTCACCTGGTGGCTCTGGCTGATGCCGGTTTTGAAGGTCGCATCCTGCCAGTCGATGTACATCAGGCCGGGGTGGCCGGGCACGGCCCAGCGGTCGTCGAGCATGTAGGTGGGGTTGATGCCCGTGGTACCCAGGATTTTCTGGCGCTCGGCGGTAGTCTGGGTAGCCAGGCGCCCGGGGCCCGATTTCACCCAGTTGTTGTTGATGATTTCGGTGGCGCGCGAAATCCACTCCTCGCCGTTGAGCAGGTCGAGCTTCTTGGCCCGCTGCGCCACGCCCACGTAGGAGCTGACCGTGATGGCCGCCCGGCCGGCCTTGCCCTTCTTGGTGGTGATGAGCACCACGCCATTGGCCGCCCGCGAGCCGTAGATTGCAGCGGCGGCGGCATCTTTCAGCACCTCAATGTTCTCAATGTCATTGGGGTTGATGTTGTCGAGCGGGTTGCCGGCCCCGAAGCGGCCCGCGCCGTTGGCGGCCACGTTGTCGAGCGGGAAGCCGTCGATGACGTACAGCGGCTCGTTGCCGGCCGTGATGGAGCCCGAGCCCCGCACCTGGATGCTGAAAGCGCGGCCCGGCACGCCCGACGTTTGCTGCACCTGCACGCCGGCCATCTGGCCCACCAACGCCTGGTCGACGCGGGCCAGCGGGCGCTCTTCGAGCTTGCTGGCGTCGAATGAGGCGATGGCGCCCGTCACGTCGGCGCGCTTCTGGGTGCCGTAGCCCACCACCACCACGTCGTCGAGGCTCTGGCTGTCCTCGGCCAGCTTGACGGTAAATTTCTCCGGGCCGCTGAACTTACGCTCCTGCGTTTGGTAGCCGATAAAGCTGAATACCAGCGTGCCGGCCGCCTCGGGGGCATTGAGGATAAAGCTGCCATCGGGGCCGGTGGTGGTGCCGCGCGTAGTGCCCTTGAGCACCACCGTCACGCCGGGCAGGCCATCGCCGCTGGGCGATACGATGCGGCCGGTAAGGGGCCACTCGGCCACGGCGCGGGGCGGCAAGGGGTGGGCCAGCGCGGCCACGGGGGCCGCCCCGGCCAGCAGCGCGGGGAGGCAGCAGAGCACCAGTCGGCGGCGGGGCCAGGGGTATCGGTTCAGCATGGGAAGGGTGGGTAAAAGTAGAAGAGCCGGAAAAACAGCCTACCCGCAAAGCCGCCCGCCCTGCCTGGTAGTGGCTTCAATGTTAGCCGGCTGTTTTCCCGAAACTCTCCTGTAGACTACTGGCTAAGTCCTACTTGCCGGCCCCGTCAGCCCGGGCTTTGGCGGGGTCGCCACAAGGGTCCGGACCTACCACATAAGCTCACCGTGCAGGGCCGTAAAGACGCACCTGTGCATTTCATCGGTTGCGCGGCTGGCCGGTCGTTCAACGACGAGACGCAAGGACGCGTCGCTACAGCCCTGTGCCGTTGGCCAGTTGTTCAACGACGAGCCACGGTGACGCGTCGCTACCCTGCCCATCAATCAGCCGTAACTGACCAGCGCTACTTTTTCAGCAGGTACTGCTTCAGTGTCAGGCCCTTCGCTTCGCGGATGCCTTCGGCTACGGCTTCGGCATTGAGGCGGGCGCCGGCCTCGATGGTGTGAGTGTGGTCGGTAGCGTTGAAGTAGGTGCTTTTGACCAGGGTTTCGCCGGCGCGGTCGTACTTGTCGGCCACGAGCTGGTTGAGGTCGATAAAGGTGGCCTGGCCCTGGCGGGCAGCCTGGGCGGCCCACTGGCCGTAGTCGGTAGTGCTGCGGTTGACTTTGCCCTTGGCCCACGAGTTGCGCGGGATGGGTGAGCACACCACCACCGTGGCGCCCTGCGCCCGGGCCTCGGCAATGAACTGGCGCAGGTACCAGCCGTAGCTGTGCACCACTTCCTTTTGCTTGGTGAGGTAGTTGTAGACTTCCTGGCTCTCGTCGCCGTTGCTGCGGATGGTACCGCGCGCCCGGGTCGAGTCGGTAAGCGGGCTGCTGTCGTTGTGCCCAAACTGCATGATGACGTAGTCGCCGGGCCGGATTTTGGCCCGCACCTTTTCCCACAGGCCCTGGGTGCGGAAGGTGCGGCTGCTGGTGCCGCCCCGGGCGTCGTTCTCGATGCGCAGGCGGGTGGTGTCGAAGGCGGCGGGCAGGTAGTTGCCCCAGCCCCAGAGGCCGCCATCGCCGCGGCCCTGCCCGTTCTTCACCGTCGAGTCGCCGATGAGGTAGAGCGTGGGCCGGGGCGTGGGCGCGGCGATGCTGAGTAGGAAACTGGCTAGTAGGGCGAGCAGCGACAGCAGGCGGGTGGGTTTGGAAAGCATTAGGAGGAAAAGTGTTTATCGTTGATTATCAGCTAAAAAAGAACGTCATGCTTCCCTGCGTGGCCGCCAGATGAGCATGACGTTCTATTCAGTGGTGAATTAACACGCGGCTAATTCGGCACCCCATCACTTGCCCGCCAGCGTGAGCGAGCCCGGCGCCAGGCCCGGCGCGGTGGCCTGCACCGTGATGGGCACCCCGGCCGCGCTGGCCCGCACGATGGCTAGGCACTGGCCCTGGTAGGTGTTGCGCACGCTGGCCTGGTAAGCCTCGTGGCTGCGCACGTCGCCATTGTCTACGGCCACCACGCGGCCGGGGCCGGTGGCGCTGAAGGTAACGGCCTGGGTGCCGTTGGGGCAGGGCACGCCGTTGGCATCGACCACGCGGGCCACTAGGTAGGCCACGTCGTCCCAGGCGGGGGTGAGGGCGGGGTGCTCGGTCGTGAGGACTACCTTGGCGGGCGGGCCGGCGGTGCGCAGCTCGTCGGTGGCGGCCTCTTTGCCCTTGTTGCGGGCCACGGCGCGCAGGGTGCCCTTGGCAAAGGTGACGTCCCAGGCGCGGGGGCTGTCGTCGGCGGGCTTAGGTTTGGTGCCGAGCGACTTGCCGTTGAGAAACAGCTCCACTTCATCGCAGTTACTGTACACCTGCACTTTCGCATCGTCGTAGGTATCGAAGTCGGTGGGCGTCCAGTTGGCTACCCAGGGGCCGGCGCCGGCGTTTTCCTCGCGGCGCACCACGTGCACCACCGGTTGGGCCGCCCACCAGCTTTGGCGCTGGTAGCCCACGGGCCGCCAGAAGCCGGCGCGGTCAAAGAGGCCCTGGTTGTTGGTGGTTTCGGGCCAATCGGCTTCGCCGAGGTAGTCGAAGCCCGTCCACAAAAACTGGCCGGCAATAAAGGGCTTGTCGCGCAGGGCCAGCCAGGCGCTGAGGGCGTGGGTATTTTCGGTGCCGATGACCTTGCGGGCGGGCTTGGCCTCGTGGGCGGCCACCAGCTCGCTTTCGCGGTAGTTCTGGCCCACCACGTCCATGATTTCGGCAAAGCCGTTTTCGTACACCTTCGACTGGCCGGGGCGAAACAGCGCCATCGTGACCGGGCGCGTGGGGTCGAGCTGATGCACCAGGTCCTGCTGCTCCCGGTATTTCTGGAAGCCCGCCGCGTCGTTCAGGTTGTCGTGAATCTCGTTGCCCACGCTGTAGAGCACGATGCTGGGGTGGTTGCGGTCGCGGCGCACCATGTCGCGGGTGTCGGCGCGCCACCACTCCGTAAAGAAGCGGTTGTAGCCCTGCTCGCCGTTGTTTTTGGCGGCCGTCCAGGTATCGAAGGTTTCATCTAAAACTAAAAAGCCCAGCCGGTCGCAGAGGTCCAGAAACTCGGGGGCCACCGGGTTGTGGGCAGTGCGAATGGCATTGACGCCCACTTGCTTGAGCAGGCCCAGGCGGCGCTCCCAGGCGGCCAGCGGCACGGCCGCCCCGAGCGCGCCGGCGTCGTGGTGCAGGCATACCCCCTTGATTTTCAGGTTCTCGCCATTCAGCCAGAAGCCGGTGGCGGCCTCAAACCGGGCTTCGCGAATACCGAAGGGGGTCGTTTGCTCATCAAGCACGGCCTGGGCCTGGCGCAGGCGCGTGACGGCCCGGTACAGTACCGGCTGCCCCACGCCCCAGCGCCGGGGCTTGGCCACGGCCACCTCTTGGCTAACCACCACCGTGCCACCCGCCGGCACGGCCTGGCTGGCCTGGGTGGTGCCCACGGCCCGGCCGGCCGGGTCGAGCACGGTGGTTTCGACCACGTAGGTGCCGGCCTGGGGGCTTTGGTTTTGCACTTCGGCCTGCACGCGCACGGTGGCCGTGGCGGCGCTCACCTGGGGTGTGGCCACCACTACGCCCCACTGCGCCAGGTGCACGGGGCTGAGGCTGAGCAGCCGCACGTGCCGGTAGATGCCGGCCCCCGTGTAGTAGCGCGAGGCCGGCTGCACCGAGTTGTCGGCGCGCACGGCCAGCACGTTGGGCTGGCCGGGGCCGTAGTGCAGGTGCTCGGTGAGGTCGTAGGCAAAGCTGCTGTAGCCGTAAGGCCGCTGGCCCAGCCGGTGGCCGTTGAGCCACACTTCGCTGTTGGCCATCACGCCGTCGAACTCGATGACGACGCGGCGCGGGCGGTCGGTTTCGGGCAGGGTGAAGCGCTTGCGGTACCAGCCCACGCCGCCGGGCAGGTAGCCGCCGCCCCGGCCGGTGGGCGCCGCCTGGTCGTAGGGGCCGGCAATGCTCCAGTCGTGGGGCACGGCCAGGGCCAGCCACTTGGCATCGTCAAAAGCGGGCTGGGAAGCCGCCGGGGCATCTTGCTGCACAAAGCGCCAGTCGGCATCGAAGGGCGTGACAACGCGGGCCGGCGCCTGCGCCTGGGCGCTGGCCGCGGCCAGCACCCAGGCGCCCGGCAGCAGCCAGCGCAGCGAAAGAAAAGAAGGAATGCGCACGGGTGGGAAATAAAGGAGGCTAGGAGTTGGAGCCACGAATGGGCGGCAAGTAGGCGGCGGGGCAGCCGGGGGCCTTCCCGCACTCTCCTGCCAGGGGCGGGGCCGGGCCGCCGGTTGAGGTAGCCGGGGCCGGGCCGGCCTGGGAGGCGCGCGGCGGCGCGCCCCGAGCGGGGCGCCGGCCTGCTGCTTTCGAAAAAGGGATGCTGCGCGCGGCCGGGCCGCTTACCGTCGAGCTAACTTCCTGACAACGCTGCCCCTACCCAGCCGGCCACCTACCCGCATTTTTTTCGATAGCAGGTGAGAGCAGGAAAGCACCGGTTTTGTGGCCTTCTACTTTCACGGCGAATTCATGGCAGCCGGTGCCTGCCGGCGGCCTTCCTTATTTCCCACCCAACCGATGAAAAGACTCTACTCCGCCGTGGGCGGCCTGGTATTGCTCCTGCTCCTGCTGGCCGGCAGCGCCTACGCCCAAACCAAAACCACCACGACCGTAACGGGCACCGTGACCGCCACCAACGGCGAAACCCTGCCCGGCGTGACGGTGCTGCTCAAGGGCACCACCACCGGCACGGGCACCAACAACGACGGCGCGTTTTCGCTGCCCGTGCCGGGCGGCGGGGGCACGCTGGTCTTTTCCTACGTGGGCTACGTGGGCAAGGAGCTGACCCTGGCGCCGGGCCAAACCACGGTCAGCCTCAAGCTCGAAGCCGACAACAAGAGCCTCGACGACGTGGTGGTGGTGGGCTACGGCACCCAGAAAGCCTCCAACGTGACGGGGGCCGTGACGGGCATTACGAGCAAGGAGATTGAGGAGCGGCCCGTCAACCGCATCGAGAATGCGCTGGCTGGCCAGATGCCCGGCGTATCGGTGCAAACGGTGTCGGGCGAGCCCGGCGCCGACCTGCAAATCCGGGTGCGGGGCACGGGCTCCATCAACGCCTCCACCGAGCCGCTGTACGTGATAGACGGCGTGCCCGTGGACAACCTGCGCGGCTTCAACCCCGCCGACGTGGCCAGCCTGGAAGTGCTCAAAGATGCCTCGGCCGCCGCCATCTACGGCTCGCGCGGCTCCAACGGCGTGGTGCTCATCACCACCAAGCGCGGCAAAATCGGCAAGGCGCAGCTCCAGCTCTCGGGCTTCGTGGGCCTGCAAACCCAGGAGCGGCGCATCAAGGTGCAGTCGGCCGAGGACTGGATTCAGATGCGCAAGGACGGCATTGACGAGGACTGGGTGAAGCAAAACCCCATCAACCGCGCCGACGACCCCATGAGCGTGCGCAAGCAGCGCCTGGGCGGCAGCGCCATCAGCAGCACCAGCTACTACCGCTACCTCTACGACCCCAAGTGGGCTTATGGCACGGACAGCCTGGCGTATATCGACTGGCAAAAGGAGTTTTTGCCCCCCGCCCCCATGCAGCAGTACACGCTGGGCGTGTCGGGCGGCACCGCCGATTTCAACTACAGCATCAACGGCTCGTACCTCAACCAGCGCGGCCTGGTGATTAACACCGGCTTGCAGCGCGGCACGCTACGGGCCAACTTCGACGCCAAAATCCGCCAGGGCATCCGCCTTACCATGACGCTGGCGCCCTCGCTCGAAGACTCGAACCTGGGCCGCGTGGATGGCAAAGACCAGCAGGCGCTCAATGCCATTCAGATGCCCCCGGTGGGCCCGCTCGCCGCCGGCGTGCTCGTGGGCGCCAGCCCCTACAACGCCTACCCGTGGTCTGGCCGCTACATCAGCCCGGTGGCCGTGATGCAGCGCACCCAGAACAACACCACCCGCCTGCGCATGAATGCCAACGTGGGCCTTAATATCGACCTGGGCCTGCCCGGCTTGCAGCTTCAGACGCTGGCCGGCGTCGATAACCTCTACCTGGTGGCCAACGCCTTTACGCCCACCAGCGCCTCGCGCGACTGGGCCACCGCCACCAACGACGGCGCGCTGAGCACCGCCTCGCGCAACCAGCAGTACAGCACCCACTACCTGGGCCAGGCCATCCTGAGCTACTCCAAGCAGCTGGGCAGCCACTCGGTCAACGTGATTGGCGGCACCTCGCTCGAAACCACCCGCCAGGACGTGAGCCAGCAAAATGCCTCGAAGCTGCCCAACGACTGGTCGGGCCTCTTCAACAGCGCCAACTCCAACACGAGCACCTATACCTCGGTGCCCTACAAGACGGCGCTGGTGTCCTTCTTCGGCCGGGCACAGTACGGATACAAGGATAAATACCTGCTCTCGGCCAGCCTGCGCGAGGACGGCTCGTCGAAGTTTGGGGCCAACTCGCACTGGGGACTGTTTCCGGCCGCCTCGGTGGGCTGGCGCCTCTCGGAAGAGCCGTTTATGAAGAGCGTGACGGCCGTGAGCGACCTCAAGCTGCGCGCCAGCTTTGGCATGACGGGCAACAACCGCATTCCCGACAACGTGCAGTACGCCCTGCTCAACCCCAGCAACTACTCGCTCAACGGCGCGGCCGTGACGGGCTACTCGCCGGCCAATTTTGCCAACGAGAACCTGCGCTGGGAGCAAACCACGAGTTACGACGCGGGCCTCGACTTTGGCCTGCTCGGCAACCGCGTGCTGGTATCGGGCGATGTGTACACGCGCACTACCAACGACCTGCTGCTCAATGCCGTGCAGTCGGCCGTGACGGGCTTCAACAGCAGCTTCCAGAACGTGGGCAGCGTGCGCAACCGGGGCATTGAGCTGGCCCTGAACACGCGCAACTTCGTGGGCCCGGCCTTTACCTGGAACACCAACTTCAACGTCTCCTACAACCAGAACGTGGTGCTCAAGCTCGGCGACGCCGACACCCCCATCCAGACCGGCTTCAGCAACCTGACTTCCATCATTCAGGTGGGCCAGCCCATCAATTCCTTCCTGCTCTACGACGCCATTGGGGTGTATAAGGACCAGGCAGCCATCGACGCCAGCCCCCACATGGCCAAGTCGACCCCCGGCGACTCGCAGTACCGCGACGTGAACGGCGACGGCGTGATTGACAACAACGACCGCACCCTGGTGGGCAGCCCGCAGCCCAGCCTCATCTACGGCCTCACCAACAACTTTACTTACAAGAACTTCGACCTCAGCATCCTGCTCAACGCCCAGACCGGCGGCTACATCTACTCGCTGGTGGGCCGCAGCATCGACCGGCCGGGCATGGGCTACCTCTACAACCACTTGGATGTGTGGAACAACCGCTGGCGCTCGCCCGACAACCCCGGCGACGGCATGACGCCGAGCATCAACGCCACCACCGGCGCCTACTACGACACGCGCTGGCTCTATAAGTCAGATTACCTGCGCATTAAGAACATCACGCTGGGCTACAACCTGCCCACCGTGCGCTTCTACAACCGCGCCCGCGTGTACGTGGCCGTCGAAAACGCCTACCTCTTTACGCACTACACCGGCGGCTTCACCCCGGAAGCCTCTAACGGCACCGGCCTGGGCAGCTACGACTACGGCGGGTACCCGCCGGCCCGCGTCTACACCTTCGGCTTCAACATCACGCTGTAAGCTCCTCTCCCACCCGTCTTTTAGCTGATTATGAACTCCTTTACTTCCCCTTCTCGTCGCGCCCTGCTGGGCCTGGGCCTCGGCGGCGGCCTGCTGCTGGGCAGCTGCCACAAGCAGCTCGACATTGCGCCCGAGGCCCACAACAGCGTGGCCGACTTCTACAAAACTGACTCTGATTTCAACCAGGCTGTGGCCGGCGTATACAACGACCTGCTGACCATCCCCGGCGACTCGTACTGGAACCTGTCGGAGCTGCGTTCGGACGACATCGTGGTGACGGTGGGCCTGAATGTGCAGCGCGACTACGCCGACATCAACGGCTTTTCGGCCACCTCCCAGACCGGGCAGCTCGAAACCGTGTGGTCGGATTATTACTCCACCATCTACCGCGCCAACGTGGTGCTGGGCCGCCTGCCGGCCATGTCGTTTGCGAGGGTGCCGCAGTTCACGGCCGAGGCCCGGTTTCTGCGTGCCCTGTCGTATTTCGACCTCGTGCGCTACTGGGGCCCGGTGCCGCTGACCACCAAGGAAGTGAGCATTACGGAAGCCAAAACCCTGCCCCGCGCCCCCATCACCGACGTGTACCAGGTCATCACCGACGACCTGACCTACGCCATTGCCAACCTGCCCGATGCCTACGCCGCTACCGACAAGGGCCGCGCCACCAAGTGGGCCGCCAAGGCCCTGCTCGGCAAGGTGTATCTGACGATGGCCGGCTACCCCCTCAAGCAGGCCGACAAGCTGGCCCTGGCCCAGCAGCAGTTCGCCGACGTCATCGCCCAGGAGGGCGTGAGCGCCAGCGTGCCGGCCATCGCGCCGAGCTACAAGTCGATGTTTCAAACGGTTAACGACAACAAGTACTGGTTATTCGAGATTCAGTACATCTCGGGCACCGGCGGGCTGGGCAGCACCGCCCCCTCCGATATGGGTTTCCAGTACCCCTCGCAGTGGGTGACCTACCAGCCCTTCGGCCCCGATGCCGGCGTGAACCCCAGCCTGCTAGGCGCCGGCTGGCCCAAGCTCGACACCCGCAAGGCGGCCACCATCGACTCGGGCTACGTCGATACCAAGACCAAGTTTGTGTCGCCGCGCATTCAGTTCACCAAGTTTTTGGAGAAGGGCACCACTGCCCCCACCGGCCAGCGCGACTACCCCAACAACTACCCCGTGCTGCGCTACGAAGACGTGCTGCTGATGCAGGCCGAAGTGCTCAATGAGCAAGCGGGCGCCGGCACCCCGGTGCCCCCCGTGGCCCTGGGCTACCTCAACCGCATCCGGACCCGCGCCGGGGTTAAGCCGCTGGCTTCCATGACCAAAGAGAACTTCAAGCTGGCCCTGGAGCAGGAGCGCCGCTGGGAGTTTGCCGCCGAGGGCCAGCGCTGGTTTGACCTGGTGCGCACCAGCCGCGCCCTGCCCGTGATGAATCAGTTTATCAAGGACAACGGCGTACGCCACCCCACCCCCCTGGACGAGCACGACCTGCTGTTCCCCATTCCCTTGCAGGAAATGCAGATTAACCCCGGCTTCTGGCAGCAGAACCCGGGCTATAACTAAGCGTGTGTTGGGAGTTTACGAAAAACGCTTTTAGAACGTCATGCTGAGCTTGTCGAAGCATCTCTATCGCTTCGTTGAATCGTACAAACGAAGCGGTAGAGATGCTTCGACAAGCTCAGCATGACGTTCTTTTAAATTACTAAACACACTCTAAGCGTGCAACGGGCGCATCACCCCCATTGAACGACTAACCTCCCATCTCATGCGCCTACCCCTCCTCGCGGCCGCCGTGCTGGCGCTGGCTGGCCTTGCGGCCGGCCGGCCGCCGGCGCCTACTCCCTTGCTATTCTGCTACTTCAAGGGCAACGGCACCGATGGCCTGCACCTGGCCTACAGCCGCGATGGCTACCAGTGGGCCGTCCTGCACGGCGACAGCACCGTGCTGCGCCCCACCGTGGCCCAGGACAAGCTGATGCGCGACCCCTGCCTCATTCGGGGGCAGGACGGGCAGTTTCACTTGGTGTGGACGGTGAGCTGGCAGGACCGCGGCATTGGCTATGCCACCTCGAAAGACCTGGTACACTGGAGCCCGCAGCGCTTCCTGCCGGTGATGGCCGCCGAGCCTGGCGCCCGCAACTGCTGGGCCCCGGAAATCACCTACGACCCGCGCACCAGAAGCTACCTTATTTACTGGGCCACTACCATCACGGGCAAGTTTCCAACCACCCAAAGCACGCAGGAAAGCGGCTACAACCACCGGCTGTACTGCACCTCAACCAAAGATTTTCAGACCTTTAGCCCCACGCGGCTGCTTTACGAGCCGGGTTTTAACGTGATTGATGCCACCATTCAGCCCAACGGCCAGCAGTTCGTGATGTTTTTGAAAGACGAAACGCGCGAGCCGGCGCAGAAGAACATTCGCGTGGCGTTTGCCAAGGACTTGGGCGGGCCCTACGGCCCGGCGTCGGCGCCCATCACGGGCGACTACTGGGCCGAGGGGCCGACCACGGCCCGCGTGGGCGGCGAGTGGCTGGTGTACTTCGACAAGTACCGCGACCACCGATACGGCGTAGTAAAATCGAGTGACCTCGTGCACTGGACCGATGTTTCGGACAAGCTGCACCTACCCGCCGGCCTGCGCCACGGCACGGTGCTGCCCATTTCGGAGGCCGAACTGCAAACCTTGCTAGCGGCCCCGGCCGCGCCCTAGCCATGCGGCACTTTACCGAAACGCGCGCCGCACGCGGGTGGGTGGGGCTGCTGCTGGGCTTGCTGCTGCCAGCGGCGGCGGTGGCGCAAGCCCCTGCCGCCCCGCCGGCCGGCCACCGCGCGCCCAAGCCTCTCTACCGCGACCCGGTGTATGATGGCGCGGCCGACCCGGTGGTCATCTGGAATAAGAAGGCCCGGAAATGGTGGATGTTCTACACTAACCGCCGCACCACCGACTCGGCCGCCACCGGCGTGACGTGGGTGCACGGCACGCGCATCGGCATCGCTGAATCGGGCGACGGCGGTGCCACCTGGACCTACCGCGACACGGCCAACATTGCTTACCGCCCGCAGCCCGGCTACACCTTCTGGGCGCCCGAGGTAGTGGAGGCTAATGGCCAGTACCACCTGTTCTTGACCTACGTGCCGGGCGTGTTTGCCGACTGGCAGCACCCGCGCACCATCGTGCACCTCACCAGCCCCGACCTGCTCAACTGGCGCTACGTGAGCACCTTGCCCCTCGCCACGGACAAAGTCATTGACGCCAGCGTGCTGAAGCTGCCCGACGGCACCTGGCGGCTGTGGTACAACAACGAGCGCGACCACAAATACACCTACTACGCCGACAGCCCCGACCTCACCACCTGGACCGACCACGGCCCCGCCCTGGCCGAGCGCGGCGAAGGCCCCAAAGTTTTCCGCTGGCACGACCAGTACTGGCTGCTAATCGACCCCTGGAAAGGTCTGGCCGCCTTCCACTCTACCGACCTGCTCCACTGGACGCCGCAAGCCACGCGCCTGCTCGAAGCCCCCGGCCACGGCCTTGATGACCAAGCCATTGGCGGCCACGCCGACGTGGTGGTGAGCGCTGGCCGGGCCTACCTGTTCTACTTCACGCACCCCGGCCGGGCGGTGGCCCACCCCGCGCCGGCCACCAGCGTGGCCAGCCGCCGCAGCGTCATTCAGGTAGTCGAGCTGCACTACGCAAATGGCCAGCTGACCTGCGACCGCGACCAGCCCACCTACGTGCAGCTGAGGCCGCCCGGGCGGTAGGCCCTCGCCTTTCTTCTTTGCTTTTCGCCCTCTTACTACTGCCGTATGAATACGCTTGTTCGCCTTGCCGCCGCCGCGAGCTTTGCTTGGGCGGCCACCTTGCTCACTTCGAGCCGGGCGCCTCTCCCCGGCCGCCAGCTCGAAGTGCTCGACCGGGGCACGGTGGCCGTGGCGGTGAGCAAGCACAAGACGTTCATTAGCTGGCGGCTGCTGGCGACTGACGCGCCGGGCGCGGGCTTCGACGTGTACCGGCAGGCGGGCAGCGAGGCGCCGGTTAAGCTTACCGGCACGCCCCTGCTCGCTGGTACCAACTACCTGGATGAGAGCGCCAAGCCGGGCCCGGCCTACACCTACTTCGTGCAGCCCACGGGCGCGGCCAACGCTACCGAGGCGGCCCACCCGGTGCGGGCCAGCGTGTGGGCGCAGCCCTACCTGCGCGTGCCGCTACGCCAGCCGGCGGGCGGCATCGTGGGCACCGGCGCCGAGGCCAGCGCCTATACCTACAGCGCCAACGACGCCTCGGCCGCCGACCTCGACGGCGATGGCCAGTATGAGCTTATCCTCAAGTGGGACCCCTCCAACTCCAAGGATAACGGCCAGGCCGGCCTCACCGGCCCGGTGCTGCTCGACGCCTACCGCCTCGATGGCACCCTGCTGTGGCGCATCAACCTGGGTCCCAATATCCGCGCGGGGGCGCACTACACGCAATTTCTGGCGTATGATTTTGACGGCGACGGCAAGGCCGAAGTGGCTTGCAAAACGGCCGATGGCACGGTGGACGGCGCCGGCAAACCCATCGGCGACGCCGGCAAGGACTACCGTTCGCTCACTACGCCCACCGATGCGCCGGCCGTACCGAGCCCGCGCGATGCGCGCTACGGCCGCATTCTGGCGGGGCCAGAGTATTTCACGGTATTCAATGGGCTGACCGGGGCGGCGCTGGCCACCGCGCCCTACGTGCCGGGCCGCGACCCCATCGATGGCTGGGGCGGCATCGGGGGCAATGGCGGCAACGACCGCTACGGCAACCGCTGCGACCGCTTCGTGGCCGCCGTGGCCTACCTCGACGGCCACCTGCCCAGCGCCGTGATGTGCCGCGGCTACTACGGCCGCACCGTGCTCGCGGCCTGGGACTGGCGCGGCGGCAAGCTGACGCAGCGCTGGGTATTTGATTCGAAAGACGCCCAAAACCCCTTTTCGGGCATGGGCAACCACAACCTGAGCGTGAACGACGTGGATGCCGACGGCAAGGACGAAATCGTGTACGGCTCGATGGTGGTGGATGACAACGGCCAAGGCCTGTTCACGACCGGCCTGCGCCACGGCGACGCGCTGCACGTCAGTGACTTCGACCCCAGCACGCCGGGCCTCGAAGTGTGGGGCGCCCACGAAAATGAGGAGGCCGTGCCCGGCCACCCCGCCGGCCCCGGCGTGGCGCTCTACTCGGCCACCGACGGCAAAATATTGTGGCACGGCGACGATGGCCAGGACGCCGGCCGCGCCCTGGCCGCCGACATCGACCCGCGCTACCCCGGCGCCGAGTTTTGGGGCGGCTCGCAAGGCGTGGGCCTGCGCACCAGCAAGGGCGAGCGCATCGGCAACGCGCCCCGCTCGGTCAATTTCGCCGTGTGGTGGGACGGCGACCTACTGCGCGAGTTGCTCGACGGTACCCACGTGGACAAGTGGGACTACCAGGTGGCCACCACCAGCCGCCTGCTCGATGGCGGCCCGCTCAACGCCGCCTCCAACAACGGCACCAAGGCTACCCCCTGCCTCTCGGCCGACCTGCTCGGCGACTGGCGCGAGGAGGTAGTGTGGCGCACCGCCGACAACCAGGCGCTGCTCCTCTGCACCACCACCATCCCCACTGCCTACCGCCTGCCCTGCCTCATGCAAGACCCCACCTACCGCCTCGGCGTGGCCCGCGAAAACGTGGGCTACAATCAGCCGCCGCACACCGGGTATTTCCTGGGCGAAGGCATGAAAATGCCCGCTGGGCAGCCTGTTAATTAAGGAGTTTTCTAACGAACTCTTAAATTCCAGGCCGTCATGCTCATCTGGCGTCCGCTTGTCGAAGCATCTCTACCGCTTCGTTGAACGGTGCAGATGAAGCGGTAGAGATGCTTCGACAAGCGGACGCCAGATGAGCATGACGGCCTGAGGGTTTGCTACTTTTCTAGTCAGCTTCTATATCCCTACCCCCTTTTCCATCCATGAACGCTCGTTTTCTGCTGCCCGCTCTGGCTTGCGCCGCGCTAGCTGCCAGCCCCGCCCAGGCTCAAATCGGCCGGCGCTTTCCCTCCGAGCGCAAGGTGGTGCAGGACCCCGTAACGGGCACGCCGCTCACGTTTTTGACCAGCACGCCGGCCGGCGATTCCAAGATTTACCAAACCCACAACCAGTGGACGTCCGACTTGCAGTGGCTCATCTTCCGCTCGAACCGGGCCAAGAATGAGGCGCTGGCGGTGAATGAGAAAACCGGCGAAATCGTGCAGGTGAGCGAGGGGGGCTACGTGGGTATGCTCAACGTGGCGCGCCACGCCATGAAGCTGTATTTCATGCGCCAGCCGCCCGGCCCGGCCCCCACGCCGGGCAGCAGCCCCGACCAGGCGGCGCCCGCTGCTTTGCAAATTATCGAGGTCGACCTGGCCAAAGTTTTTGCCGACAGCAAAGCCGGTAAGATGCAGCCGGCCAGCGCCTACCAGCGCATCTGCGGCACCACGCCGCCCGCGCTGCAAGCCGGCGGCGACATGGCCCTCGACGGCGACGAAACCTGGGCCTACTTCCGGGTGGGGCGCGAGGAGGCCGCCCGCCACCTCCCCCCCGGCACCAAGCTGGAGCCTAATTTTGGACCGCGCAACATGGGCGCCGGCCCCTCGGGCATCGCGGCCATGAACGTGCAAACTGGCGCCATCAAGTACGTGGTGTCGGTGCCGTTTCAGATTGGGCACATCCAGACCAACCCCTGGGTGCCGGGCGAGCTCGTGTTTTGCTGGGAAACGGGCGGCAAGTCGCCCCAGCGCACCTGGATGGTGCTGGCCGATGGCAGCGGCCTGCGCCCCCTCTACCCCGAAGCCGCCACCGAATGGGTAACCCACGAGGCCGTGATTACCCAGGACGAAACGGCCTTCGCCATTATGGGCCACCGCCCCATTCCGGCCGTAGCCAAAGACGTAGCCGCCGGCACGCCCGTGAGCGGCGCCAACCCCGGCCAGGAAGCCGCCTGGGGCCCCTCCGGCACCCGCGAGAAGCCGACCGGCCTGGCCATCGTCAACCACCGCACCCGCGAGATGACCATCGTGGGCCAAACGCCCAGCGGCAGCGGCCTGTGGCACGTCAGCGGCTCGCCCGATGGCCGCTGGGCCGTGGGCGACGACTTCGCTCGCAACGTCTACCTTATCGACCGGCACACCCACGAAATGCGGCTGCTCTCGGCCGGCCACAAAACCACCGCCGCCGACCATCCCCACCCCACCATGAGCCCCGACGGCACCCGCATCGAAATCCAGTCGGCCCTGCTCTCCGCCGACGGCCGCAGCATGAATATCTGCATCATCCCCGTGCCAACCGAGTGGCTGAAGCGGGTGTATAAGTGAGCGATAATTGAAGTTCAAAAAACGTTATGCTGAGCTTGCCGAAGCATCTCTACCGCGCCAAACGACTACACCTAGCGCGCCATAATTGCCAGCACGGGCGCTATCAATTGCCGCGAGCCGGCGGCATCCAGGTGCAGGCCGTCGGCGGTCATGGTTTCGATGTTCAGGCCCGGCGTTTGGTAGCCGTTCACGAACAGGCAGTGGGTGCGGTGCGCCACCCGTTGGAAGGTTTGGCTCATGTGGCGCACCCGCTCGTTGCCGCCCTGGTATTTGGGCAGGGCTTCGGCTTTTGTGCCGTAGGGCGGCGGGGAGATGATGATAAGCTGCGCGCGGTTGATGGCGGGGTAGGGACAGGTTTTTATCCGGGTTACAAGTTTTTCCAGGTTCGCCGGCACTTCCTGTTGGCGGTCGGCAAAAACGGCTTTGGCGTCATTGGTACCTAGTTCCAGCACCACGAAGTCGAACGGCCAGCCCTTGGTAAACTCGGATGCTTTCCGCAGATTTTCGTCCAGGACCAGCAGCGAATTCAACGTGCTGTCGCCGTTATTCACGAACCCAATGGTGCGACCTGATTTGCTGATGTTGAAGACTTGCGCCTGGGGTAGGGCCAGTTCCAGCTGCTTGGGCCAGCTCTGGGGGAACGTGCCGTTGCTGTCGCCTAGGGTAAAGATGTTAAGGGGTTTGTTCGAAGCCATCAGGGTTTGCGCAGGTAGCAGGAGCGGTAGGAGCAGCAGCAATAACAGAAGCTTTTTCATGGCAACGGGCAGTAGTTTATAAAGGAGAAAGCTCTTGTATTTGAATGGCTCCAGTGCCTCTCAAGCGCAGTGGAATTATACCCTTGCATGTTTTTAAAGAATAATCAGATGCCCTTGCTGTCGCCGCAGATGCTGCTAAAGTGTCAGTAAAAGTTATGCGTACTGGAATGAGGAAGATGTCATTCAGCCCACAGTCCCAACAATGAACATTTTCGTGAATAACACCTGGCGCTATTAGTGTTTGAGTTTTTTCCCTGAAGGGACTTCTAATTTCCCCATAAGTAGTTGGGCCAATCAGTTTATGCCATTCTGTGGTAGCAAATGCTAATCCTGCTTCTGAGTTGCGAAGTGAGGCTAGTAAATCAGCTGTATCTATTTTGCATTCAGGATAAAACTGCATATAAAACCACCCATCTTGTCCCTGGCCTCTTTGGAGAACGATAAGCCCTGTTCCAGAAAACTTCTTGCCTGGAATGATTCGACAGTCTTGCTTGGATACGCATGATTGTATCATGGATAAGAGACTGAGCAAGAGTAGACGAGAATTCATGCGTTAAAATGGCTGGCAGATAGCTTAAACAGCCAATGATACAGAAAATTGCGGGGTAGAGAAGGCAGTTTCTCTCCGCCTACTTCCCCACCTGCACCGAGCTGTCATTGATGCCATATGGGTGTTGCTTGAGGAGCTGCGTGATTTCGGCACCGGCCAGCAGCACGGGGCCGTAGCCGTGGGCGGCGTACACGTTCACGGGGCGGTAGTAGTAGAAGGCGGGGTCGAAGCCCATGCCGGTGCCCACGCAGGTGCCTTCGACCTGGCCCTGGGCGTTGACTTTGGTGCTCACGGCGCTCCAGGCCAGCAGGGCCATGGGGCCGTAGGCCTGGGCATCGAGCCAGCCCTGATTCACGGCGTGGGCGATGGCGTAGGCGTAGATGGCCGTGGCCGAAGTTTCGAGGTAGCTGTCGTTGCGGTCGAGGAGCTGGTGCCAGAAGCCGCTGCCGCTTTGCTGGGCGGCCAGGCCGCGGGCGTGAGCGCGCAACAGCTCCAGCACGGCCGGGCGCCCGGGGTGGTCGGCGGGCAGCACGTCGAGTAACTCGACCTTGGTGAGGATGGCCCAGCCGTTGGCGCGAGCCCAGTGAAACTCGGGGTGCTCGGTCATGCCCTGCACCCAGCCGTGCATGTAGAGGCCCTTTTGCTTATCGAACATCCGCGGGGCAAACTGCGTGAGCTGCCGCACGGCCTCGTCGTAGTAGCGGCGCTCGCCGGTGAGCTTGCCCATTTGGGCCAGGGCCGGGATGCTCATAAACAGGTCATCGAGCCAGAGGGTATTGGGCTGGGGGCGGTTGCGGGCCAGCGTGCCATCGGCCAATCGAAACTCCTGGGTCATGATGTAGCTGATAAACGGGTCAATCAGCGGCCGCAGGTTGGCGCTGGGGTCGGCGCGCTGGGTCTTAATCATGGCCGCGCAAATGGCGCCCACGTCGTCCAGCGCGTGGGGCTGCACAATGGAGCGCACGGGCGTAGCCACCTCAGGATGCGCCGTTTGGTAGGCGCGGAAGTAGGGCACCAGCTCGCCCAAGAACTTGAGCCGGCTGGTGGTGTAGGCGGCGTATTTGGGGTCGCCGGTGGTTTCGCTGGCGCGCAGCATACCGGCGTAGGTCACGCCCCACTCGTAGCTGGTGAGGCGAAAATCGCCGGGCTTGATGATGGCGTCGGGGTTGAATTTTCGACGGTCGGTGATGGGGGCGTTGGTCTTTTTATCGGCCAGCTCGGCGGGTGTGGTGGCGTTGAGGTAGGCATACACGCGGTCGAGCACCTGCTTCACGTCCTCGGCCTTCACCTGGCCGTAGGGCACGGGGTAAGCGGGCGCCAGCAGGTGCAGCGGCGTGGTGGTGTCGTTGGTTTTGGCTGGGCTGGTTTGCGCCAGCAGCGGCGCGGCGCTCAGCAGCCACAGCGCCAACGGCCCCAGCCGCCGGCTCATTAAAAAAGTAAACTGCATACTATCAGGTTAATACAACTCATCCCAGCCAGCCCGGTCCCGCCTGCCTCTGCGCCTTCTGCGCAAACCTCCGCGCCCTCTGCGGGCCAAAAGCACCCGCGCCGCCCGGCCCGGCTGCTAGTTCCCATCCGGCTTGGTCACAGTGCTGCGCGGGCTCTCCGGCCAGTGCCACTGGGCCAGCGGGTCGGGGTGCTGGGGTGAAAAAGCCGGCACATCGGGCCGCAGAAACTTCACTAAATCCAGCTTGGCCATTTTCATACCCTCGACCACGCAGCGGGCCACCTCGTAGGCTCCGTAGGGGTTAAAGTGCGTGTTATCGGCCAGCGCCTGCGTTTGGCCGGGATAGGAATTAGCGGGGTAGTGCACGAATATTTTCTTGGTTTCCTCGTCGCCAATCGCCTCGTACAGAATAGTAGTCAGCGCGTTGAGGTCGATGAGCGGCACATTATCCTGCTGCGCCACCTGGCGCACGGCGGCCGGAAAATCGCCCAGGCTATTCTCGATTTTGCCCCCGGCCCCAAACGAGCGCCGGCTGGTAGACGTCACCAGCACCGGGATGCCGCCCTTCTGGCGCGCCTCCCGCACGAAGCGCTTCAGCCGCTCGGTGTAGGCCAGGTAGGGGCCGTCGTTGGGGCCTTTTTCTTTCTGGTCGTTGTGCCCGAATTCAATAAACAAATAATCGCCGGGCTTCAGCACGCTCAATACTTTTTCCAGCCGGTGCGAGCCCAGGAAGCTGCTCAAACTCAGGCCCGACTCGGCGTGGTTGGCCACGGCCACGCCGGGCCGGAAGAAGCGCGGCAGCATTTGGCCCCAGGCCGCCCACGGCTCGTCGTCCTGGTCAACCACGGTGGAGTTGCCAGCCAGGAAAACCGTGGTGGCGCTCGGCGCGGGCGTTATGTCGAGAGCCACCAGGGCGCTGGGCGCGCCGTCAAATTCCAGCGTCAGCTTGTCGTCCCAGTCCAGCTTGGTCAGCTCGCGGGGCTTGAGGCTGACCTCACCGCCGCCGGCAATGTGCCGGTTCTTGACGTTGATGGTCCAGGTTTGGGTGATGAGCTGGCCAGGCCGGGTGGCGGTGGTTTCGAGCAGCAGCCGGCGCGACTCGGCCTTGATGAAGTTGGACGACGCGCCCTTCACGTCGCCGAGCGTCACGGTCACGTTGTAGTTGCCTTCGGGCACCGCCACCGAGAAATAAAACGGTTGCCGGCTGGTCACGAAGTCACTGGCCAGGGCATCCTGGCCACCCCGGTCCACGCCCGTAACGGTGGTGCCGAAGTCGAAGCCGTAGCCCGCTTCGTTGGAATACACGGCGGTGGGCAGCACCTGCCGGTAGCCGGCCGCCGCCCGGCCCGGCCCAAAGTCAAATTTGAGGGCGGGGGCCGTGGGCTGGGCTATTGCCACGGTGGCGCAGCCCAGCAGCACGGCCGTGGGAAACCAGGTAATTTTCATGGTTAAGCGAGCGAAGAATTAGCGGGTGGCCGGCCGCAGATACTTGTTGAGGGCCAGCTTTTTATCGGCCCGGATGCCTTCGACTACCGACTCGGCATTGACCTGCGCGCCGGCGGCGTTGGTGTGGGTGTGGTCGCTGGGAAAGAACTGCTTGACTACCTCAGGGCCCAGCTTATCGTACTTACGGGCGGTCAGCTCGTTGAGGTCGAGGAAGGCTACCTGCTCCTGCTGCGCTACTTCGGCGGCCCACTTGCCAAAGTCCTGGTCGGCCCGGATGACTTTGCCATTCTTCCACTCGTTGCGCGGAATCATGGAGCACACGATGGGCGTGGCGCCCTTGGCCTTGGCTTCCCGGATGAAGCCGCGCAGGTAGGCGCCGTAGGTGTTCACGGTTTCGGGGTGGCCGTCGGGCCACACGAGGGCCTTGGTTTCGGGGCCGGTGCCGCGCAGCACGCCCCGGCGGCCGGCCTTAGTGGTGTCGGGCACGCTGCCTTCATTGTGCCCGAATTGCATCAGCAAAAAGTCGCCGGGCCGGATGGCGGCAATGGTTTTGGCCCAGCGCCCCTCCGAAATAAAGGTGCGGGTGCTGCGCCCGGCCATCGCATTATTGACGATGTGCAGCCGCGTGGTGTCGAAGAAAGCGGGCAGCCGTGCGCCCCAGCCCAGCTGCGGCGCGTTGGTGTTGCGCACCGTGGAGTCGCCGATGAGGTAGAGCGTGGGCACGGGCGCCGGCTTGGGCCGGAACGCGCTGGCGGCCAGCAGAAAAGCCAGTAAGGTGAGCAGACGTTGCATAGAATGGCGGGTAGACTATCGCCCTCCACGGAGCGCCTCACCCCCGGCCCCCTCTCCAAAAAGGAAAGGGGGGCCAGTAGGTTACCAGTCAGGAAGTGTGGATAAAAGGTTGATAGAGGTGCGATGACTCCCCCTCTCCTTTTTTGGAGAGGGGGCCAGGGGGTGAGGCGCCCCGTTGAGGACGATAGTCTACCCCTACTCGGCCGCCACGGGCCGGCCCGGCAGCTCTTTTTTCGCCACCGTTTCCTTTTCCGAGCCCAGGTAATTGCCATAGCCCACAATCACGGTGGACAGCACCACCGCCAGGATGCCCATCGACACCGTGCGCATGGTGAGGCGGTTGGCGCCGCGCCACTCGTGCAGCACCAGGCCCCAGAAGCTGCTGAAGGCGATGATGAAGGCCATGTGCAGCGTCCAGCCCGAAAAGCGGTAGGCACCCATCTGGCTGTCGCCCATGCCGTAGAAGAAGAACTGCAAGTACCAGGTGAAGCCCGCCGCCGCGCAAAACAGCACGTTGCGCAGCGCCGGCATGGTGGGGTTGAGGTAGTCGGTGTAGGTTTTGTTCTTAAGGTTGAGGTAGAGGCACCAGGCCGCGTTGGTGGTGAGGCCGCCCAGCATGATGACGATGAAGGTGGCGTTGTTGACAAACAGGTCATCGGTGCCGCTGGCCTTGGCAATGGCCGCGATGGGCTTGCCGGCCGTGAGGCCAAACGAGAAGCAGGCGCTCATGATGCCCGAAAACACGGCCACCAGCACGCCCTTGCGCAGGTCGAACTCGGCAATGGCCGCCTTCTTCTGCTCGCTGCTCAGCGAGTTTTCCTTCATGATGCCGGCCAGCCCGCAAATGACGATGCCCATCACGCACACCACCAGGCCCATGAGTATCATCTGGCCCGAGGGCGAATGCACCAGCGTCGGAAACGTGCCCTCGTAGAGGGGCGGCACCACCGTGCCAAACACGGCGCACAAGCCCAGCGTGACGGCCATGCCCAGGCTCAAGCCCAGGTAGCGCATGGCCAGCCCAAACGTGAGCCCGCCGAAGCCCCACAGCACGCCCCACATGTACGTCCAGAGCAGCGTCGGGGTATCGGCTTGGCGCAGCACGCCCACCAGGTTGTGCACCGTGAGCGAGCCCATCAGCCAGGGCGCAAACACCCACGAGATGATGCCGCCCACGAGCCAGTAACTTTCCCAGGCCCAGCCCTTTATTTTTTTGTAAGGTAGGTAGAAGCTGCCGGAGGCGAAGCCCCCGAGCGCGTGTAGCATGACGCCCCAGATAACGGCCATAACGAGTGGGTGGGAAGGAAGTAGCGAGTGGAAAGTGGGCAAAGCTGCACCCCTGCCCTACCCAAACCCTCCTGTGCTCTCCTGACAAAAAAAGCGCCCACCCAACGGGCGGGCCACCTACCAATTATTTTGCCCAGGAGCAGGAGAGTGCAGGAGGTTGGGGGGCCGGGCAGCCAGGAGTTTTGTGCCAAACTACGCCCGGGCCGGTGGTCGGCCACGCATCTCTCACTCTCTTCTATGCATCCCACGCTCACTTTCCAGCACGTCAGTTATTTATGGGACGAAGCCAAAGCCGCCGAACTGGCCGGCGACGAGGTGGCTTTGTTTCTGTACCGCTCCAACCTGCTGGGCGCCGACCTGCGCCTCACCAACTACGCCGGCGGCAACACGTCGGTCAAGATTCAGGCCACCGACCCGGTGAGCGGCCAGCCGGCCGAAGTGATGTGGGTGAAGGGCTCGGGCGGCGATATCGGCACGCTCACCAAGGCCGGCTGCGCCAACCTCTACGTCGAGAAGCTGCACCAGCTTAAGGCCCGCTACCGGGGCCAGGCCCACGAAGACGAGATGGTGGGGTTGTTTGAGTACTGCCTCTTCGACCCCAAGTGCGCCACGCCCAGCATCGACACGCCGCTGCACGGCCTGCTGCCCTTCCGGCACATCGACCACCTGCACCCCGACGCCCTCATTGCCATCGCGGCCAGCGCCGATGGCGAGCGCATCATGCACGAGATTTGGGGCGACACGATGGGCTGGCTGCCCTGGCAGAAGCCGGGCTTCGACCTGGGCTTGCAGTTGGAGAAGATAGTGGCCGACAACCCCGGCCTGCGCGGCGTTATCCTGGGCGGCCACGGGCTGTTTACCTGGGGCGACACGTCGTACGAGTCGTACATCAATACGCTGGAAGTCATTGAGATGGCCGCCACGTACCTCGAAGCCAACTACGGCCAGAAAAGCCCCGTGTTCGGCGGCGTGAAGCTGGCCGACGGCCCCGACGCGGCCCAGCGCCGGCGGCAGGCCGCCGCCGTGCTGCCCGTGCTGCGCGGCCTGGCCAGCAGCCAGCGCCGGATGCTGGGCCACTATACCGACGACGCGCGGGTGCTGGAGTTCGTCAATTCGCACGACCTGGCGCGCCTCGCGGCCAAGGGCACCAGCTGCCCCGACCACTTCCTGCGCACCAAAATCCGCCCGCTCGTGCTCGACCCGGCCCAGATGCAGGGCGACGCGGCCAGCGTAAAATCGTACCTCGAAGGCTTGTTTGTGGCCTACCGGCAGGACTACGTGGCCTACTACGAGCGCAGCAAGCACCCCAACTCGCCGGCCGTGCGCGACGCCAACCCCGTCATCATCCTGTGGCCCGGCGTGGGGCTGTTCAGCTTCGCCAAAGACAAGCAGACGGCCCGCGTAGCGGCCGAGTTTTATACCAACGCCATCAACGTGATGCGCGGCGCCGAGGCCGTGAGCACCTACCAAGGCCTGCCCGAGCAGGAGGCCTTCAACATCGAGTACTGGCTGCTGGAAGAGGCTAAGCTCCAGCGAATGCCCAAGCCCAAGAGCCTCTCGGGCCAGGTAGCTTACGTGACGGGCGGCACCGGCGGCATCGGGCTGGCCATCTGCGAGCTGCTGCTGCAAAACGGCGCCTGCGTGGTAGCCACCGACCGCGACCGCCTGGACGAAACCCAAACTGCCCTGCGCCAGAAATACGGCAAAGACAGCGCCCTTACCGCGCCCATCGACGTGCTCGACGCCGACGCCATTGCCGAGAGCCTGCGCCAGACGGTGCTGCAATTTGGCGGCGTCGATATCGTGGTGAATTGCGCTGGCCTGAGCATCAGCAAGCCGCTGGCCGACACCACGCAGGCCGACTGGGACATCCTGAACGACGTGCTCGTGAAGGGCCAGTTTCTCGTAAGCCAGCAGGCGGTGGTTATCCAGCGCCAGCAGGGGCTGGGCGGCGATATCATCAACATTGCCAGCAAGAACGGCCTCGTGGCCGGTCCCAATAACGTGGCCTACGGCACCGCCAAGGCCGCCCAGCTGCACATGAGCCGCCTGCTGGCCGCCGAGCTGGGCGCCGATAAAATCCGCGTGAACACCGTGAACCCCGACGCCGTACTGCGCGGCTCCAAAATCTGGGAGGGCGACTGGGCCGCCGGCCGCGCCAAGGCCTACGGCATCACCGTGGAGGAGCTGCCCCAGCACTACGCCAAGCGCACGCTGCTGGGCGCCGAGGTGCTGGCCGAGGACATTGCCAAGGCCGTGCTCGTCTTCGTAGACGGCTCGCTGAGCAAGAGCACCGGCAACGTGCTCAACGTGGACGGCGGCGTGGCTATGGCCTTCGTGCGCTAGCGCCCGCTTGCGCACGAAGGCTTAGCGCGCCCCCAAAAAGAACGTCGTGCCGCGCTTGCCGAAGCATCTCTACCGTGCCGCTGGGGTTCCTAATCCAACGGCGCGAGCGAGGTGCTTCGGCAAGCGCGGCATGACGTTCTTTTTGGGGGCGCGCCTGCTCGTTGCCGGGGCGCTCTTTTCTTAAAAACAGCTTAAACGAGTCCGTTAAGCGGCTTTTGCCACCGTTCTCAGTAGCTTTGGCGTTCGCCCTGCTCCCTTTTATTTGCTGCCCCATGTACAAGCCTCAGCTCAAGCCGCTCGATAAAACCCCGAAGTACAAGCAGATTGTGCAGTCGGTGATTATGGACATTGAGCGCGGCGTGCTGCGCAACGGCGACCAGCTGCCCAGCATCAGCGAGCTGAGCATTGAGCACTACCTGGCCCGCGACACGGTGGAGAAAGCCTACCGCGAGCTGCGCGAGCGCGGCTTCATCACGTCGGTGCAGGGCAAGGGCTACTACGTGGAGGCCCGCGACTCCAACAAGCTGAAAATCCTGATGATTTTCAATAAGCTAAGCTCGTATAAGAAGGAGATTTACTACGCTTTTCTGGAAACGCTGGGCGACCGGGCCACCGTCGATTTGCAGATTCACCACTACAACGTGCACCTGTTTCAGGAGATTATCGAGAAGAGCCTGGGCAAGTACAACTACTACGTGGTGATGCCGCACTTCACGCTCGACACCGACAAGAGCCTGTACCGCAGCATTCTGAATACCATTCCGCCCCACGAGCTGGTGCTGCTCGACAAGGACCTGCCCGAGCTGGGTCACGAGTGCCTGCGCGTGTTTCAGGACTTTGACAAGGACATTTTCGGGGCGCTGGTCAATACCCAGGACCTGCTGGCCAAGTACGCCCGGTTGGTGCTCATTCTGCCTTCCGATGCCAACCACCCCGAGGAGCTGCCCTGGGGCTTCCGCTCGTTTTGCCTGAGCCGCAACAAGGAGTTTGCGGTGGTTGAAAATGCCAAGAACGAGGTGCTGGTGGAAGGCACGGCCTACGTCGTCATCCGCGAAACCGACCTGGTGGAGCTGGTCAAGAAAATCCGCCAAACGAGCTTCCTGCTGGGCCGCGAAATCGGCATCATCTCCTTCAACGAAACGCCGCTCAAGGAGCTGCTCAATATGACGGTCATCACCACCGACTTTGTGGCTATGGGCCGCACCGCCGCCACCCTGCTGCTCGAAAACAAGCAAGTGAAAGTAAATAATCCGTTTTATACCATCCGGCGCGGCTCGCTGTAAGGGCAAGCGCTGGGCTTTAAAAATTTAGTGGACGCCGATGTACGGTTTGTCCCTTCTACCTTCATTGCCGGTACCAATGGCGTAGGTAAATCTGAGATGGTCGAGTAAATCCGGACAGAATAGGTCTTAACTTTCACACGTCATGAAAGACGGCCCCCTACCTAAAGCATTCTGGCTTAGACGTATATCCACAAGATGAGGTGGGCCGGGTCACGGGTAAAGATAGTGGGGTTCCTTTGCCACTGAGCGCAGGCAAATTCGTGTGAGGTCAGCCCGCGCAGGGTCTTCAAGCGCTTGGCGTGGTTGTAGGCCAATAAAAAGGCTTGCAGGTGCTCGTTAAGCTCGTCGGTGGTCTGGTAGCGGAAGCGCTGGAGGGTGGCCTCTTTGATGGTGCGGTTCAGGCGCTCGACCTGGCCGTTGGTCCACGGGTGCGCCGCCTTGGTCGAGCGGTGCTCCACGCCGTACGTGCGGCAGGGCAAAGCTGTGCCCGCCCGGAAACCACTGGTGAGGTTGCAGTATGAATTGTACTCACCGCCGCATACTCCGCCGCAACATAGGCACGCCCTGGGCCTGCAACTCCGCGCTGATGGGCGTGACCAGCACGGCGCGCTCGGGAATCTGCACGTCGCGAAGGTAGGTAGCCCAGATGCGGCCGGGGTGGCGGCGCGCCACTTCGCGGTAGATGCGGGCGTCTTCCTGCCGCTGTCGCCGCAGGGCATGCAGCGCAATGCGGGGAGGGAGTGGGGCGAGTGAAATACGCCTGATGTTCAAGTACATGTTTGCAATAATTGATGCCAAAAAGCGTATGTTTACCGGCGCGGCGGCCATGCGGGCAGTCAGTTATTTCCCACCTCTTAGTTACATTTTATGATGGAACAACCCAATGGCCCCGACAACCCGGCGACCGGCCCGGCCAAAGACAGTCCCAATAACTATCAATGGACCAATCTGGGCACGCCCGGCGCGGACGTGCACCTCGTGGCTTCGGCGGGCAACAGCATGGCCGGTGGCAATGTCAACGTGTTTGGGCTGGACAACAAAGGCAACCTGTGGAGCTGTTGGCTGAAAGGCACCGCCTGGCAGTGGACCAACCTGAACCAACCCCCCGGCGTGCCGCTGGCCCGGCCCCTGGGCACGGCCCTCATCTATGGCCTGACCAACGTGCTACTCCTTGACCACAAAGGCATTATGTGGGCGTGTTGGCTAAACGGCTCTGCTTGGCAATGGGACCGCATGGGCCAGCCCCCAACCACGGGCCAACTGCTATGGGGGGATGGCACGGTGAACAGCAACGGGTATTCCACGGTTTTCATCCTCGACGATAGATACATTTTATGGCAGTGCGACTACGGCAAGGGTGGGCTATGGACCAATCTGGGCCAGCCGACGGGCGGCGACATGGGGCTAACGCCGGCGGGCGCCATCATGACGGCGAACGGAAGCACCGCCTTTATGCTGGACCAAGTGGGCACCATGTGGGCTTGCTGGCTGAACGAGGGCGCGCCCGTCTGGAAAACCCTGAACCAGCCCAGCGGCTTGCAGGCGGGCCTCCCCGTGGGGGCCATCGCGGTGAATAGTCAGCCCAATGTGTTCGTTCTGGACCCTGCCGGCACGCTGTGGACCTGCTACCAAAGCGCCTCCGCCTGGCAGTGGGCCAAGCTGGGCCAACCCGCGGGCGGGCAGTTGACGATGGCCTTTGGCACTGTCAAGGGTGGGGACCATGTAGGTGCCGTGTTGCAGGACGACAAAGCCGTGCTTTGGAACTGCATGTACGGCCCCACCTGGAGTTGGGGCAGAATGGGGCAGCCCACCACGGGCAGCCTGGTGACTCCGATGGGTACCCTTTATGCCGGGTCCGAATCCTACGTGTTCGGGCTCGACGTCATGGGCAACCTGTGGGGCTGTAATTAGCGGCCCGGTCCGCGCCGCTGCCTTCGCCCGCTCGCTGCCTTCCCGGAGGCAATGAGCGGGCGACATTTTTTTGTCAGTAGCTCTACGCTGAGGTGGTCGGGTGCTGGTGGACACGAAGTCAAGGTAGGTTGCAACGGTAGTGGAGTTCGATTTCGAACGGGGGCTACCGCCCCGTTAAAGGCAGTCAGCATCAAGTCGGGGTGCAGCGACTCGTTCACGTGCCAGCCCACCACGCGCCGGGAAAAAGCATCGCGCCAGCAAGCCACGCAGGCCCACTAGCCCGTCGTTAGGGCCAGGCAGGTAATGTCGCCGACCCAAACCTGATTTGGCGCGGCCGCCGCGGGCTAGGTCGCTAGCTTGTTGGCGGCGGCAATCGCCTGTGGGGCAGCCTGGGTAGTACGCGGGGGTCGGGAACTGACGCAGCCGGCGCACGCTTGCGCCACGCGTAGTAGCCGCTGGGGCTGACAGCCAGCAAGCGGCCCTGCGCACGCACGGGCCAATGGGCTGCGGGCAACGAAAGCGAAGCGTTTCATCGGCCCGCCGGTTGCGAAACTAGCGTCAGCGCTTTTTTTAACATAGCGCGCTCCATTTCGGCTCGGGCTACTTGGGCCCGCAACTGCTTGTTTTCCCGCTCGAGCGTTTCGCTGCCTGCTGAATGCACCGCTTGGGCACGGGCCGCCCGCCCCCATTTGCCTAATACGGTTTCACTCATGCCTAGCGCCTGCGCTACCCGCGTCGCCAGCTGCTCATCCTAGATTACCCAGCGGACTGCTTCGGTTCGAAAAGCCGCATCGTACTTGGTTCGCTACCGTTTACCGGCTGGTTTTGCTGCTTCCGTGATAAGGGAAAGTTATGTTCTCCGTGTCCATTTTTACCCGACCACCTCAGCGTAAGCTTGCATAGCGCAACTTGCATTAAAAACGTGTCCACTAATTACAAATCCGCTCTAGAAAGAGAAGTTATTGCCTTGCTAGCAGCTTGGCCGACTGCCAAGTGCGGCTAAGTTTTTAGCCGCACTTGGCATAAGTACAGGAGAGTTCAGAACAGTGCGGGAGCGGCGGGGCGGGTACTTTGCCATTCTCTAAAACGGCCTTTTTCCCACCCCCGCGCCCATGCTTTCCGAAGACCAACTCCACGACCTCAACCAGCCGCTGCTGGCCGAGCACCACCTGCAATTCAACTACCTGGCCGACCTGCTGGCGCGGCGCGGGCAGGATGCCCATCAGCTTATTCTCCAGCTGGTGGAGTTTCAGGTGGCTATTCCGAGCTGGGCGCTGGGCACGGGCGGCACGCGCTTCGGGCGATTTCCGGCGGGCGGCGAGCCGCGCTCGCTGGAGGAGAAAATCAACGACGTGGGGCTGCTAAACCAGCTCAACGGCTCGTCGAACTCGATTTCGCTGCACATTCCCTGGGATATTCCGCAGGACATCGCTGGCTTGCAGCAATTGTTGGCCAGCCAAGGGCTGAGCATCGATTCGATGAATTCCAACACCTTTCAGGACCAGAAAGACCAGGCCCACACCTATAAGTTTGGCTCGCTGAGCGCCACCGACCGGGCCGTGCGCGAGCAGGCCATTCAGCACAACATCGACTGCATTCGGCACGGCCAGCCGCTGGGGGCCAAGGTGCATACCGTGTGGCTGGCCGACGGCTCTAACTTTCCGGGCCAGAGCCACTTGCGCCGCGCCTACCTGCGCACCCAGGAAAGCCTGGCGGCCATCTACGAAGCCCTGCCGTCGGACTGGACGATGCTCATTGAGTACAAGCCCTACGAGCCCAATTTTTACTCGATGGTGATACCCGACTGGGGCACCTCGTACACCCTGTGCCAGAGCCTGGGCCGGCAGGCGCAGGTGCTCGTGGACCTGGGCCACCACCTGCCCAACACCAACATCGAGCAGATTGTGGGCCGCCTGCGCCAGCTGGGCCGCCTGGGCGGCTTCCACTTCAACGGCTCGGGCTACGGCGACGACGACCTGACCACGGGCAGCGCCAAGCCTTTCCAGCTCTTCCTCATCTTCAATGAGCTGGTCGATGCCGGCCAGGATGCCGGCCTGGCCGCCGCCTCGGTGGCCTACATGATTGACGCCAGCCACAACACCAAGGACCCGCTCGAAGACCTGCTGCAATCGGTAGATAACATCCTGGGGGCCTACGCCAAGGCCCTGCTCGTGGACCGCGCCGCCCTGGCCGAAGCCCAGGACGCCAACGATACCGTGCGGGCCGAGGAACTGTTGCGCGATGCCTTCCTCACCGACGTGCGCCCGCTCGTGGCCGAGGCCTACCGCCAGGCCGGCGGGGCCCTGCACCCGGTGCGGGCCTACCGCGCCGCCCACATCCGGCAGCAGCTCGTGGCGCAGCGCGGCAAGCTCAGCCTCTCAACCGGCCTGTAAGCGATGGCAGCCAAGAAACCCATCTACGCCGTGTTCGACATCGGCAAGACCAATAAGAAGCTGATTCTCTTCGACGAGGAGCGCCAGATTATTGACGAGATGCTGCACGTGTGCACCGATGTGCTCGACGATGACGGCTTTCCCTGCGACCACCTGCCGCGCCTCACCCAGTGGATGCAGGACCACTGGCACCGCCTGCGCCACCACCCGCACTACACGGTGAAGGGGGTCAACTTTACGGCCTACGGCGCCAGCTTCGTGCACCTCGGCACCGATGGCGAGCCGGTGCTGCCGCTCTACAACTACCTCAAGCCCCTGCCCGAAGACCTCACGGCGCGCTTCTACGCCGGCCTGCGCGAGTCGGTAACTGACTTTACGGCCGCCACCTGCTCGCCGCCGCTAGGGATGCTCAACTCGGGCTTGCAGCTCTACTGGCTCAAGCACGCCAAGCCCGAGCAGTACGCCCGCATCCAAACCTCGCTGCACCTACCGCAGTATTTATCTTATCTGCTTACGGGTGAGAAGTTTAGCGATTACACTTCCGTGGGGTGCCACACGGCGCTCTGGGATTTTGAGCGCGGGCAATACCACGACTGGGTGCTGCGCGAGGGCCTGGACGAGAAGCTGGCCCCGCTCACCCAGGATTCCATTGCCTCGGTAGTCGATGGCATCATGGTGGGCGTGGGGCTGCACGACAGCTCGGCGGCCGTGATGCCCTACCTGCTCGAAGTCGATGAGCCGTTTATGCTCGTGAGCACCGGCACGTGGTGGGTCACCATCAACCCCTTCAACAGCCGGCCCCTCACGCCCGAGCTGCTGCGGCGCGACGTGGTGAGCTTTCTTACGCCGCGCGGCCAGCCCATGCGGGCGGCGCGGGCCTTCCTGGGCCGCGAGCACGACTACCAGGTCGAGCGCATTGCCCGGCACTTCCACGTGAAGCCCGAGTTTTACCGCTCGCTCGTGCTGGCCCGGCCCTACGACGAGGCCTCCACCCGGTTTGTACCCGCCTGCCTGGCCGGCGGCGGCCCGCTGCCCGACCAGCCCGCCGGCGAGTGGGACCTCACCGGCTTCCGCACCGCCCACGATGCCTACCAGCACCTCATCCACGGCCTCGTCAACCTGCTGCTGGCCTCCATGCGCCTCGTGTGGCAGGGCGAAAAAATCATCTACGTAGACGGCGGCTTTGCCCGCAACCCGCTGTTTATGCAAACGCTGAGCTGGAATTTTCCGGAGGCGGAAGTCCGCACCCTGGAAGTGCCGCAGGCCACTGCCCTGGGCGCGCTCGTGCACCTGGAGCAGGGCGAGGCCTGGAAAAAAACGCAGCTACTATTTAGTTAAATAAAAATGCATGACGTGCTGCTGGCGCGGGCGGCGTAAGCCCTATTCCTTATGAAAGTCGCCCTATTCGTACCCTGCTACGTAGACCAGTTTTACCCGCAGGTGGGCATTGCTACGCTGCAACTGCTGGCCAAGCTGGGCGTGCAGGCCACCTACCCACCCGCCCAGACTTGCTGCGGCCAGCCGCTGGCCAACAGCGGCTGCGAGCGCGAGGCGCTGCCCATCTACCAACACTTTGTCGAGACCTTCCAGGACTACGACTACACGGTGGTGCCCTCCGGCAGCTGCGTGTACCACGTGCAAAAACACTTCGACAAGCTGCCCCAGACGCCCGCGGTAGCGCACGTGCGGGCCACCACCATCGACCTGATTGACTTTATCACGCAGGTGCTGCATATCGAGGAGCTGCCCGGCGCCTACCCGCACAAAGTGGGCCTGCACCTGAGCTGCCACGGCCAGCGCGGCCTGCACCAGGCCAACGAGAGCGAGCTGACGCCCGTGCGCGACGGCCGCCTGCGCCGCCTGCTGGCCGGCCTCGACGGCATCGAGCTGACCGAGCTGGACCGCAACGACGAGTGCTGCGGCTTCGGCGGCACGTTTTGCGTGAGCGAGGCGGCCATCTCGGGCCGCATGGGCCACGACCGGGCGCACGACCACCTGCGCAACGGCACCCAGGTACTCACCGGCGGCGACATGTCGTGCCTGATGCACCTGCAAGGTATCGTGCGGCGCCAGCAGCTCCCGATGCGCGTGCTCCACGCCGCCGAGATTTTGAACTCAACCCTAAGCAGCTAGTGGTTAGTGGTTAATGACCATTTGTCAACTGATGACCATTGACCATTAATGATTAATCACTGACCATTAGCTATTAATCATTAACCGTTAATCATTATCAAATGTCTTACCTTACCCACGCCGGCCGGGCCGAGGCGTTTGTGCTCGACCATGAGCGCACGAGCTGGCACGACGAAACCCTGTGGTATGTGCGCCAGAAGCGCGACCGGGCCGTGTACGCAGTACCCGAGTTTCAGAAGCTGCGCGAGCTGGCTTCGCAGATTAAAAACCACACCCTCAGCCGGCTCGACTATTACTTGGCGCAGTTTGAGGCCGCCGCGCTGGCCAATGGCGTGCAGGTGCACTGGGCCGCCGACGCGGCCGAGCACAATGACCTTGTGCTTCGCATCATCCGGCAGCACGGCGCCACCCGCGTGGTCAAGAGCAAGTCGATGCTCACCGAGGAGTGCCACCTCAACCCGCACCTGCTGGCCCACGGCCTAGAAGTGATTGATACCGACCTGGGCGAGCGCATTATTCAGCTGCGCGCCGAGCCGCCGAGCCACCTCGTGCTGCCCGCCATTCACTTAAAAAAAGAGGATGTGGGCGAAACGTTTCACCGGCACTTGGGCACCGCCCCGGGCCTCACCGACCCGCAGCAGCTCACCGAGGCGGCCCGCCAGCACCTGCGGGCCAAGTTTCTGGCCGGCGAGGTGGCCCTCACGGGCGTCAACTTCGCCATTGCCGAAACCGGCTCGGTGGTGGTGTGCACCAACGAGGGCAACGCCGACCTGGGCGTGAGCCTAGCGCCGGTGCACATTGCCAGCATGGGCATCGAAAAGCTGCTGCCGCGCCTCCAGGACCTGGGCGTATTTACGCGGCTGCTGGCCCGCAGCGCCACCGGCCAGCCCGTCACGACCTATACCGCGCACTACACCAAGCCGGCACCGGGCCGCGAGTTACACGTCATCATCGTGGACAATGGCCGCACGCAGCAGCTGGGCCGGCCCGATTTCCGGGCCTCGCTCAAGTGCATCCGCTGCGGGGCGTGCATGAATACCTGCCCGGTGTACCGGCGCAGCGGCGGCCACAGCTACGATTTTACAGTGCCGGGACCCATCGGCTCGATTCTCTCGCCCAACATCGACCTCAAAAAGCACAGCACGCTGCCCTTTGCCAGCACACTCTGCGGCTCGTGCACCGACGTGTGCCCGGTCAAAATCGACATTCACACCCAGCTCTACAAGTGGCGCCAGCTTGTAGCCGAGGCCAACCACCTACCCACGGCTAAAAAACTGGGCCTGAAATTTATGGGCCGCCTGCTGGCCAGCCCCGGCGCCTTCAAGCTAAGCGGCCAGCTGGCCCGGCGCGGCCTGCGCCTGCTGCCCCACGCCCTCAGCCACCACCGCGGCGCCAACGCCTGGGCCATCGCCCGCGAGCTGCCCGAGCCACCCCGCCAGAGCTTCCGCGACTGGTACGCCCAGCAACCCTCCCCCACCGCATGAGCCCCACCCGCGCACGCATTTTGGCCGCCGCCCGCGCCAGCCAGCCGGCCGAAACCGCGCTGCCCCCCCTTCCCGACTTTGGCGGCGACGCTTCGCTGGCGCGCTTTAGCGAGGTGCTGGCCAGCATCGGCGGCACGGTGGCGCGGCTACCCAGCCTGGCGGCCCTCGCCGGTACGGTGGCCGAACTGTTTCCGGCGGCGCGGCTTATCGCCTCGCCGCTGCTGGCCACCGCCCACCCCATCGACCAGCAAACCCCCACCGAGGTACTGGCCGACGTGGACCTGGCCGTGCTGCCCGGCGCCTTCGGCGTGGCCGAAAACGGCGCCGTGTGGCTGCCCGAGGCCAGCATGCTGCACCGCGCCCTGCCCACCGTGACCCAGCACCTCGCCCTCGTGCTCGACCACCGCCAGCTGGTAGCCACCATGCACCAAGCCTACGCCCGCCTACCCAACGGGCCGGGCGGCTACGGCCTGTTCATCGCCGGCCCCTCCAAAACGGCCGATATCGAGCAGTCGCTGGTTATCGGGGCGCACGGCGCGCGCAGCCTCGTGGTGCTGCTGTACTGAGCACCGCGCCGCCCGGCCGCTAAGCGTAGGCAGGGGCACCCAAAAAAGAGGCCGCTCCCAGGGGAAGCGGCTTCTGGCCTTGACTTTTGGAAGTCGTCCCTAAAATTTGATTTTGACGCTGTTCTGCACAGCCATCGGCTCGTCGTCCTTAGCCGTAATCTTTACATTCTTAATAGTCCAGTCCTTGGCGTAGTTGAGGCCGCCCGCGGTTTCTGCGGTCATGGTTACGTTGTCGAGGGTCATGCCTTCGAGCAGGGAGTTGGGTTGGCCTTCGGCCGAGATGGCCGTCTTGGCGTTCTGCACCCGCACGTTGCTGATAACCACGTCGCGGAAGTGCGGAATGCCTTTTTCGGCCGGCTCTACCTTGGTCAGCATCGCCTTCCAGTGGGCGGGCAGGGTTGCCTGGGTGTAGCCTTCGGGCAGGGTCGAGTAGCTGTAGGCGGGGTTCCAGTTCATGGTGAGCAGGATGGCCGTGCCCACCCCGTCCATCTCGATATTATCCACTTTAATGTCTTCCACCGTACCGCCCCGCGTGAGGGCCGACTTGATGCGGATGCCCACCTTGGTACCCTTGGCCTTGAGGTTGCGGGCAATGACGTGCCGGATGCCGCCCGACGTTTCGGAGCCGCAGGTGAAGAGGCCGTCGCCGGCCCCGGCCACGCAGTTTTGAATGAGGATGTACTCAGCCGGGCGGTTCACGCGCAGGCCATCGGCGTCGCGGCCCGATTTCAGGCAGAAATTGTCGTCGTTGCAGTCGATATCGGAGTTCTGCACCAGCACGTAGGAGCTGGAATCGATGTCGATGCCATCTGTGCTGGGGCCGTGGCCGCCGAGGTTGTTGCGCACCGTGATACCATCCACCGTCACCTGCTTGGAGTACAATACGTGCACCGTCCAGAAGCCCGAGCGCTGCAACGTCACGCCGGTGAGGGTAATGTTGCTGGCGTTCGACAGCAGCAGCAGGCGCGGGCGCTTGGCGTCGTAGTCCACTATCCAGCGCAGGCCCTTGGGGTCGTAGTCCTTGCGCATGGCCCAGTACTTGTCCCAGAAGGGTTTACCCTGCCCGTCCACGGTGCCCGCGCCGGTGATGGCCACGTTATCCTGGTCCAGAATATTGAGCAGGGCAGCAGGCCATTTCATCTCGATGCCGGCCACGCGGGTCTGAATCTCAGGGTAGTCCTTGAGGTCTTGGCTGCCGAGCAGCGTCACGCCTTTATCCAATTGCAAGGTCACGCCTTTCTTCAAAAACAGCGAGCCGGTGAGGTACTGGCCGGGGGCCAGCGTTACCACGCCGCCCTTCTTGGCGGCGGCGTCAATTGTCTTTTGCAACGCTAAGGTGTTCAGCGTTTTGCCATCGCCCACGGCGCCGTATTTGGCCGCCTCAAAAACCGTTTTGGCAGTGGGCCGGGTTTTGGCGCCTACCTGCTGCACCCAGGCGGGGTCGGCGGCCGGGGGGGCGGGCGGGGGCACAAAGGCGCTGAGCGCCAGCAGTAACAGGGGGAGTACGCGGGTGGGCTGGATGTTCATGGTGAGCGAAGCGGGGCGCGCCAGGTGGCGGACCGCTGGTGAGGGCAAAAGTGCGGGCTACCCCGGGGGGCACCTTCCCGCACTCACCTGTTGCCAAAAATCAGTCCTGGTGAAAAACCCGCACCAGCGGCGTCACCACTGGCGAGCTATCGGCGTTCGTTTCCATCAGGTCAGCCATGTAGGCCCACCAGCGCTGCATCACGGGCAGCGCGGGCAGGGCTTCGGCCGCGTGGCCCGGCCGCCGCTTCTGCACCCCAAACAGCCGCCCGCTGGCCGCATCCAGAAAGATGGAGTAGTCGTGGATGCCGGCCTCGGCCAGGGCGGCCGTTAGCGCGGGCCAGATGTCGTCGTGGCGCCGCTGGTATTCGGCGGCTACGCCGGCCTTGAGCTGCATGGTAAAGGCGATTTCTTCCATTGAATGAAGGAGTTAGCAAGGGGTGCGTAATACGGTGGGCTACTGGGCCAGCGGGCCGCCCGTCGCCACGGGCGTCAGCGTGACGGGCCCCAGCAGCCCCGAGGCCACCGGGGTCCACTGCGCGGCCGTGAACAGGCCATCGGCGCCCCGGTTTTCCTTGAGCTTGGCCGCCATGTTCACGTTGTAAAACAGCTTCCATTCCTGGTGCTGGCGGTCCATGTCGGCCACGCGGTTGGCCATCGTGTTGCTGACGGTAACTTCCAATAAGTCAGCGTTTTTTATAGCTGCCTTCGGAATGTACAGCTGATAAGCGGGCCCGATGAGCGTGGTGAGCCGGCCCCCTACTTTCACCTGGGCGCTCTGGCCCACCTGCCCCAGGTCGAGCAGGTAGCCATCGGCCGGGCCGGCGGGTAGCCGGAGGGTGGTGCTGTAGGTGGCGGTGCCCGCAAACTTTTGCCCGGCTTCACCGGCCAGCTTGGTCCACGAATCGAGCTGGGTGGTTTGCAGCGGGGCCGGCAGCGTAGGGCCGCCCGACACGAAGCGCACTGCCCAGGTGCCGGTTACGGGCTGCGCAGGGCCCACGGGCCGGTAATAGGCATACGCCGCGCCGCCAGCCGGGGCGGCCGTTTTGGTATCGAGCAGGCACGAGCCGCCGGGCGCCAGCTGCACGTAGACCTCGGCCCGGCCCTGGGCCGACTGCCGCACGGCCGCCTGGCCCAGCTGCTCGGTCATGGGGTCGTAGAGGGCCGCCGACTGGGCGGCCGTGGCCAGCGGCACCCAGGCGCTCACGGCCTTATCGCTCCAGTTGGCCAGGAAGTAGGTGTAGCCGCCGGCCGTGCGGCGGCGCTCACACTGCAAACCACTGTCTACCAAGGTTTCGCGCTGCACGCCGGCCTGGGCCAGCAGCTGCGGCACATCGGCACCGAGCAGGAACGCGCCTTTGCCCACGGCGGCCCGCTGGCTCCCGCCCGCCGGCTTAAACTGCAACTGGGTTACCAGCTTTTTAAACGCCGCCTGCCGGCTGACCAGGTCGCCCAGGCCGGGCACGTCGGTGGGCAGGGCGCCCTGCACCACCACCGTCGCCCCGGCCTGGGCCAGCGCCACGAGGTGCTGCCAGGTGGCCAGCGGCAAAGTGCGCGCGGCCGGCACCAGGATGGTGCGGTACTGCGCGCCGCCGCTCGTGCGCAGCCCGGTGCCGCTGGCCTGCACCTGCTGCACCTGTTTGTCGGAAATAAAATCGTAGCCGTAGCCCTGCTGGAGCAGCAGCTCGCTCGTGGCCTCGATGGGCAAACCCTTGAAGCCGTGCTCGATACCATCAAAATGCTGGAGCAGCACCTTGCCCGGCCGCTGGTAGGCATCGTACTGCGGCAGGTACAGCAGCACGTCATTGGCCGGCTGGCCGGCTTGCAAAAAGGACTGGCAGTGCGCCGCGTAGCGGTTCAGTTGGCCGAAGTCCTGCCAAAACGGGTTTTGCGGGTTGAACTCCACGGCGGCGTAAAACAGCCAGCCGGGCCAGGCGGCGGCCTGCGGCGAATAGGCCGTGCCGTGGTAAAAAACGTGGTTGACGCCCCCGAGCAGCATCCGGTCCACGGCCTTTTTCACGTCGCTGAGCTTCGAGAGAAAGTGGTCGTTTTCCCAGGTCGCCGTCTCGGCCGAGGTCAGGGGCTTGCCCGTGACGTGCGCGGCCGACGAGGCAAACTTGATGCGCGTGAGGTTCTCGCCTTCCGTTTCCGGAATGTCGGTGGCGGCGTACAAATCCAGAATGTTGGCCGGCGAGCCGTGGGCTTGGTTACGGATTTTGACGCCGTAGCCGTGGGCCCAGGCGGCCCAGGTCTGGGTGTAGTTTTCGAGCAGCAGCTCCGAGATGGTTTCACGGTAGTCGGTGAGCACGCGGGCATTCTCGTCGGGGCTGGCCTTGGCAAACAACGCGGGCAGGTGCTGGCGCAAATCGTAGCCCCGCCGCCGCTGAAACTCACTGAACATCAAGGGCGTCCAGTTGGCTTCGCCCTGCGCGTCGTCCACCTCATACGAGTCGTTGAAGAACGCCCGGATGCGCGCCACGTCGTGCCCCTTAAATGCCTGGTCGAAGCGCTGCAAGTAGTGCTGGGTGGCCGTTTTGGAAAAGTGGTCCACCACGTCGCCCTCGCCGCCGGGGCCGGCGCGCTCCACCTGCTTGCCGTGCCAGCCCTGAAATAGGGCGTAGAGCGTCCAGGCGCCCGCCGGGGCCGTCCAATTGAGCTGGCCGCCGGCCTCGACCTTGCTGGTCAGGTCCACCACCGCGCCTTTTTCCGAATAAGCCATGAGCGCCTGCAAGGGCAACGGCTTCTCGAAGCGCACCTGCTCCAGGGCCAGGGCCTGCATATCCTTATTGGTCGCCACCGGGTCGCTAAGCTGCTTGCCATCAACCTTGTGGCCAATAGCCGTGGCGATGGGCTTCTGGGTAAAGCGCACTTTTTCGGTTAGCCGCTCGCCGCCTTTTAGCGCGTAGGTCTGGTAGGTCACGTACTTGCAGGCGTCGGCGGGCGTCACCCAGGGCCCGCCAAAGGGCCAGCCCGAGGCTTGCGCCACGTCTACGCCCAGCCCCAGCCGCTGGCCCTCGGCGAGGGTGTGGGTGAGCATGGCAACCCACTTGGGCGATAGGAAGTCAATGAACTGACTTTCCGCGCCTTTTACGCCGTAGATGGCCGTTATTTCCAACCCGCCCAGGCCCGCCTGCTGGTACTGGGTCATCAGGTGCGTGAGGTCCTGCGGGTTTACGGCGCTACCCTCCCACCACCAGCGCGTCCAAGGGCGGTTTTGCTGGGTGATGGTAGGCCAGGCCGGGGCTTGCGCGCGGGCCGCCAGTGGCGGCAACGCGGCGCTGATTAACAAGGCAAGCGCAAAGTTTTTTTTCATAAATAATTAAAAAAGAACGTCATGCAGCGCGCAGCGCAGCACCTCGCTCGCCTCGTTAGTTTAGTAACCCGGCGAGATGCTGCGCTGCGCGCTGCATGACGCGCTACTTTGTGTTGTTCTTCATCAGTTCTTACTTCAGCTTATACACCTCGCTGCCCGCCAGCAGGAAGCAGCCCAGGCCGTAATCCTCGAAGTCGGGCTTGCTGGTGTAGCTCACGGGCTGGCCATCCTTGGGCTCCTTGCCGGTGCCCTGCACGTAGCCGAGGCGGCCGTCGGGGTGCACGCACTCGGTGGCCATTGCCGTCCAGGCTTTGGCGATAATCGGCGCGTATGTCGCCTTATCGAGCAGGCCGTGGCGCACGCCCCAGGCCATGCCGTAGGTAAATAACGCCGTGCCGCTCAGCTCCTTGCCGCCAAAATTGGTGGGGTCGTGCAGGCTCACGTTCCAGTAGCCATCGGGGCGTTGGAGGCGCGGCAGGGCGCGCATCATGGCCAGGTAGGTTTGTTCGTATTCGGCGCGGTGCGGAGCACTGGGGGGCATAATGTCGAGCACGCGCACGAGGGCGGCCACCACCCAGCCGTTGCCCCGGCTCCAGTAGCAGTCCTGGCCATTGGGCTCGCGGTAGGGCGGCACAAAGTCCTTGTCGCGCCACCACAGGCTGTCCTGCGGGTTGTAGAGGCCGTGGCCGCCCTGCTGGTTTTTGGCGTAGCTATACAGGCGGTACATTTTGCCGTAATACGCAGTGTCTTTGGTAAGTACGCCCAGCTTGGCATACACGGGCATGGCCATTTGCAGGGCATCTATCCACCACCAGTCGTCTACTTTATCGCTGTGCACGGTGTTGTCGATGGTGGCTTTCAGCTCCCGGATGCGCTCGGGCTGCGAGTCGATTTGGTACAAGTCGAGGTAGGTCTGGCCGGCGCACTGGTCGTCGGCGTTGCGGCCGGTGGGGCCGTTGCGCAGGCCCCACTGGTGCTTCTGGCCCCAGGCCACGGCGTAGTCGTAGTACGGCTTCTGCTTGTCGAGGCCGTAGAGGGCCATCAGGCCCTCGTAGTACACGCCGCGCGTCCAGATGTGGCTGGGGCGCAGCTTGTTGGTCATGATTTCCTGGCCGGGGTCGGGCCATTGCTGCATGAAGTAGGCATTGGCCAGCGTCATCTTTTGCAGAATCTCCTTTTTGCGGGGCAGCGGCTGGGCGGCCAGCGGCAGGGCCAGGCCCAGCAAACCCAGCGCCAGCCAGCGGCGGGCGGCGGGCATACTAACTAGTTGTTTCATCACTATTTACGAAGCTGACTTGGCAATTTCCACGGCGTATACCTGCTCGGAGCCCTCAAAATTGGCCCGGAAAATCACCCATTTGCCATCGGGCGAAAAATGCACGTTAGGCTCCAGCTTGTAGCCGTGGTGGGCCATATTGACGAGCTTCTCGGCCCGAAACTGGTCGCCGGCGGGCCGAAACAGGTAAATCCACTGGCCATCGGGGGCCTTGGCTACCTGGCCGGGGTCGCCGCCGTCGCCGGCAAACAGCGTCTGGTCGGGCGAGATGTTGTAGTGAATCGACCACTCGTTGCGTTGCAGCTGGTAGCGCGTTGAGGGCCCGCCCGCCACCGGCGCGCCGGCCAGGTAAAACGTGACGCTGCGCGGCTGCTGCAAGTCAAACCACACGGTCTGGCCGTCGGGGCTGAAAAACTCGTGGCCCGCAATCTCACCATCCACCGTGCGCTGGTGTATAAGCTTGGTAGCGTGCGTCTTGACGCTGATGTGCCAGATGCGGTCCACCTTGCCCCAGGGCCCCTCGTGGCAATACATGAGCAGGTCGGGGTCGGTGGGCGAAAACTGCACGTGGCCCAGCCAGGTATTCTCCTGGTATAGCTCCGCCCGCTGGCCGGTTTTGGTGTTGATGGTGAACAGGATGTGCTGCACCTTGGCGTCATAGATGCGGTTGAAGAAGTCGCTCTTGGCCGGGTAGTTCTTGAAAATCTCGCGTGCCTCGGCCCCACCCAGCGAGCCGGCCAGCAGCGTGCCATCGGCGTTGAGCGTCGAGATGCTGCCCGGAAAATCGGCCGGAAAGGTGTAGACCTTGCGCGTTTTGTGGGTGTCCACGTTGGTCGCAAACACTTCGCTGCCAGCCTGGTAGTACACCTCGTGGTGGCGCGCATCCACAATTTCGCCGCTCAGCTTTTGATAGTACTTGCTCAGCGGCACCGCGCGGCGGGTAGCCAGGTCGAGCAGGCGCAGCTGCTGGCCCTGGGCCTCGGTGTGGTAGTACACCATCGCATCGCCGGCCGCCGTGCGCACAAACGGGTTGTTGTGAAAGTAGAAGCTGCCATTGCCGCCATCGAGCGGCGTGAGGCGGCGCACTTGGTGGCCGGTGGCCTGGTCGACCCAGTCGGCGGCGGGCATTGGCGACTGCCCACCGGTTTCGAGGTGGGCCTGCGCCGGGGCGCGCCGGCTGGCCAGCAGGGCGCCGCCGAGCAGCGCGGCAGCCAGGTAGTTTTTCATGCGAAGAGCAGGTAGGGTGGGAAAAGAAGGGAGCCGCTGCCGGCCGGTTGGCTGGCCGGGCCACCCGTGGGGGCAGGCCGCCCGCCGGCTGGCCCGGCCCCACGGGGTAGCAGCCGGGCCGCAAGAACCCCTGGGTGGCTGCCCCAACCCTCCTGTACTCTTCCGGTAGCCCCTCGGCGGGCACCGCCGGGCTTGGGACGGGGCTGCCAGGAACGGGCCACGTCATTTTGACTAAGGGAAAAGGCATTTTGGCTAACGCAGCCCAGCGGGCGGCGAGGACCTTTGTCAGGTCAATCAACCACCCCTAATTTCCGATGAAAGCAGTTAGAATTCACGCCTTTGGCGGCCCTGAGGTGCTGCAAGTAGAAGAAGTGGCGCGGCCCGTACCGGCGGCCGATGAAATCCTTATCAAGGTGAAAGCCAGCGGCATAAACCCGGTAGACTGGGTGGTGCGCGAAGGCGGCAACGACGCCCTGCGGGCCTACCTGACTTTGCCGCTGACCCTGGGCTGGGATGCGGCCGGTGTGGTGGAGGCGCTGGGCAGCGCGGTCACCGGGTTTCGGCCAGGCGATGCCGTGTACGGGGTGCCCAATTTCCCTGGCAACGGCAGCTACGCCGAGTACTGCGTGGCCAAGGCCAGCCAGTTTGCCCACAAGCCCGCCAGCCTCGGCTTTAACGAGGCGGCGGCGGTGCCGCTGGCCGGCCTTACGGCCTGGACGGCCCTGTTTGCGCACGGCCGGCTGCAAGCGGGCCAGCGCGTCCTCATCCAGGGGGCCTCGGGCGGGGTGGGCAGCTTCGCGGTGCAGTTTGCCAAAGCCAAAGGGGCGCACGTCATCGGCCTGGCCTCGGCCGGCAACCTCGACTACCTGCGACAGTTGGGGGCCGATGAGGTGTTCGACTACCAACACGAGCCCTGGGAAGAGCTGGTGCGCCCCGTGGACGTAGTGCTCGAAGCCTCGCCGCTGCGCGACAACGCCGCCCGCGCCAAAGCCGTGGCCGTGCTCAAGCCGGGCGGCATATTCGCCAGCGTCAACGTCGATTTTCCCTTCGATGAAGCCATGCAGGCCGCCCTGGCCCGGCAGCAGGCCACGGGCACGCTGGTGGCCAACGAGCCCCGGGGAGAGTGGCTCGAAGAAATGGCCCAACTTCTCGACGCGGGCCAGGTAAAAGTGCTCGTTAGCCGCGTATTTTCGCTGGCGCAGGTAGCCGACGCCCACCGCGAGAGCCAGACCTGGCACGTGCGGGGCAAGCTGGTGCTGACCATAACCCACGACGACGAGCCGGCATGAGGCGCTTTAGCACGATAAGCGAGTTTCACGAATTTGCGCAGCTGCCCAAGCCCCAGCACCCGCTGCTGAGCGTGGTGGATGTGGGCGCCGTACCGCACCGGCCGGGCGAGGAGCCGGTGAGCATGGTGCTGGATTTTTACGCCATCTCCGTCAAGCGTATGCGCAATGTGCAGATGCAGTACGGGCAGCATTCGTTTGACTTCAACGAGGGCGTGCTCTCGTTTATGGCTCCCAATCAGGTGTTTAGCCTGACGGTGGTGGACCAGGCGGCGGCCGTAGAAAAATCGGGGTGGGTGGTGTACCTCCACCCCGATTTTCTGTGGAATACGCCACTGGCCAAAACCATCCAGCAGTACGATTTCTGGGATTACGCGCTCAAGGAAGCCCTGTTTTTGTCGGCGAGCGAAGAGGCGACTATCCTGCACGGCATCTTCGCCATTCAGCAGGAGTACGCGGCCACCATCGACCGGTTCAGCAAGCCCATTATCATCTCGCTCCTCGAAAACCTGCTGCACTACGCCGACCGCTTTTACCACCGCCAGTTCCTGACCCGCGAAAAGGCCAACCACGAGGTGCTCGACCGCCTGGACGCCTTGCTGCACGCGCATTTCAACAACGCCCAGCTGCTGGAAAAGGGCCTGCCCAGCGTGCACTACGTGGCTGACTGCCTGCACCTGTCGCCCAAGTACCTGAGCAATCTGCTGCGCGTCGTGACGGGGCAAAACACGCAGCAGCACATTCACACCCGCCTGATAGCCAAGGCGAAAGAGAAGCTATCGACCACTACCCTGACCGTGAGCGAAATTGCCTACGAGTTGGGGTTCGAGCACGTGCCCTCGTTCAGCAAGCTCTTCCGGGCCAAGACGAGCCTGTCGCCGCTGGAGTTTCGGGCTTCTTTCACGGAAGCTGGCTAGCGGTGCCGGGCCCCCTACCGCCAGAAAGTTAGATTGGGAAGCAGGAGGAGCCCGCACCGCCGCGCCGGGCAGGGCATGGGCAGCTTTGTTTATCAACCGCGCCCACAGCGTGCTTACGGGCAGTGGCACCACCACCGGCAACTTGCTGACGGGCAGAGCACTCGTGGTGAATAATGCCATCGCCAGCTACCTGGCCGCTGCCGCCAACTCGGCCAGCTTCAACAATGGCTTTGGCCTGGTGCTAGAAGGCACTGGCAATAAGGATTTTGGCACCGCCATAAGCCCATGCTAGCAGGCCATTCAGGTGCAGGACTGGCCCACCCGCAGCCCGGGCAGCCCGCCGCTTTTTGACCTCAGCCGCAACGGCCTGCTCGTATCGGGTGGCGACAGCAACCGGGGCAACCGGTTCAACGACTGTGCTCTGGCCCTGGCGGCAACGGCCAGGGCCAGTCAAATCGCGCAGCGGTGCTCACGCTAGCTAGGGTCTGCCTTCGCCACCCGCCGTACTACCGGCCGGTTCGTGCAATAACTGCGGCCAGGCTAAGCCAGCACGCTACAAAGGGCTTTTCATACCAAACCCCTAAAATCAAAAATAGCCGCACTTAGATAAAGGAAGCCCCTCCCCTACCGCGTTCCTCTCCTTCCGTGCGGCTGGCAACTGCATCATTACTCCAGAAGCTTGCCGCGAAGCTTGGCTTTCTCCTTATCTGGCAGCGGCTGGCTAGCCTCGGGCTTATCAGCAAAAAACGCGGTCAGGGCCTCGTCCAAAACTTCATGAATGGCTTTACGCCCCCAGTACTCATATTGGCGCAGCTGCGTGTATACCGCTGGAGTGAGCTGGTTGGTAAATACAATACGCCGCACGGCGGGCACCGCTACCACCGGGGCCGGTACGCTCGCCGGCTGAGCCGGGCTGGTAACCGGCCCAGCAAGGGAGGGTGGGCCATAAACTAGCTGGTCGAGCGGGTCGGCTGGCACGGGCTTGCTCATATTAGCGACCATATTCAATTTATTATTCTTTTTTTGCATACTGATGACTAAGCCATTGCGGCTAACTGTTAAAGTCGAACACGTGCGCACCTTGGGTCAACCCATTTATTGCAAGGCAGCCTGCTATTGCGTATTGCGAGTATTTTTGGTATTGCTAATGTTGCAAAATTCAGCATTATGCATTACTTTTCTGAAGAAGGAGCCGCTGGAAGGCAAATGAAAAACACACAAAAATCAACTCCAATATTGACAGTATTTACTGTATTGCCACTATTGCCAGTATTTCATTAGTCAGCGCTTGGTAGTCGCTGGCTCCGTTAGAGGCGGCCGCCCAGGTGTGAATGCTTTGCCCCATACTTTGTGATTCGGGCAGGGCCACGTTTTCGCGAATGGTTGTGCGCATGACCAAGGGCCTGAGCTGCGGGTCTTCCTCAATGCTAGCCACTACCTGGTGGTGCAGGGCCCGCCGGTACGACCGGGCGTATTCGGTGAAGAAAACCCCGCTCACCCGCAAGTCAGCCGCAAAGCTTTTGCGCAGGCGCGCGACCATACTCAGCAGGGCCATCATGCCTTCATTGGCAAAAAACTCCGGCTTGAGCGGAATAAAGACGTGCTGGCTGGCTACCAGGGCCGCTACCGTGAGCGGCCCAAGGTTGGGCGGCGTATCGATGACGACGAACTGCACGGGCAGCGCGAAATCCTCCCTCAGCATTTCGCGCAGGGCAAACACGTAATCCGGCTGGCTGCCCAGTACTTTTTCCTGGCGAGCCAAGTCGCTCGTTGCCCGCAGCAGCCAGAAGTTCGGCAGGGGCATTTCGAGGGCTTCGCTAAGCGTCAGGCGACCTTCGAGCACACCACCTAGCCCAGCAGTGGCGGGAGTAGCCAGCGCAGGAAACGTTTTAGACGCATTGGCCTGGGGGTCGGCGTCGATGAGCAACACGCGCATCCCCTGCGAATGAAGGGTGTGCGCTACCGCCAACGCCGAGGTAGTCTTACCAACCCCACCCTTGTTATTGGCAAACGTAATGATGTGCATAGCGAAAGTTTTGACTGAGCCGCAAAGGTAGCGCTTGCAAGATAAGCAATACAAGCAATAGTGGCTGTAAGTTATTGCCCATGTTGCACGTCTTGCTATTAAGTCACATTGGTTGTTAGTAACAAGCTGTTAGTTAACTAATAGTATCTGCTGACAAGCGCTCTATTGAAAAAACATGCCAATTGCAATACTAGCAATATCAGCAACTATACTTTGCAAATACGTTTGGCATCAATAGCAATAGCGCGCTTGTCTATTACGTTTTGGTCAATAGAGTTTCCTCCGAGCTAGGTTTTACGGACGGTTATTGGCGGCAGAGGGTGCGGCAACAAGCTGCCCCATTGCCAGGGAACTGCTGGCCGCCTTGTCGTAACGCGTGGCTAGCCGACGAAACTGTTTGTGGCGACTGAGAAAGCGCTCGACTTTCTTGTGGTCACGGTATAAAGTATGGTCCAGCGGGCGTTTGGTGAGGCGAGTGCTTTTGCCCGCAAGCACGACTTCGGCCCCCAGGGCGGCCACGCCGGCCGGGCTACTGTCCGTATCACAGGCTTTGTCAGCCAGCACCTTGTCGGCCCGCTGAGCCGCTGGCCCGGCCTCGGCACCACGCGCAAGGGCTTGCCCAGCGCGCCGGCCAGCACGGGCATCCTCGTGCTCAGCCCGCCGCGGCTGCGGCCCAGGGCTTCGTCGCCGACCCGCCTTCTTTTCGGCTACCCGCCGCCAGGCCCTAGATTGGGGCAAACAGGCGCTGCCAAGTGCCTGTTTGTGCCCCGCGCCGGCCCCGTTTGCCCGGCGTGTCGTGCGCCAAAGCGGGCGGGCCAGGCCCACCAGGCGCACCTACGACGGGCCACCCAGAACCCGGCGTTGAGCAGGCGGCAATAGCGGTCCTGGTACGGCCCACGTCGCCCGCTTTGCCCGACAAACAGGGCGCTAGGGCATCCCACGCCCGGTCACTCCGTTCATCCACACTACCCCCGAACATAAAAGTAATTGTCCGTACTGCCTGGGGGGGTAGGCCAAGCTACGCGCTGGTTGACCGCAGCCTATTTTTCTACGACTGAATAACCTAGCAAGTTTGTCTATACTTGGTTCAAGGTAAGTAGCGGGGGTATATTCGGCCTGGGGAGCGCGCGGGCGTAGCTCCTACTTGGTTTAAGGGTGGCGTACCTTGCTGGCCATTCTCATCGAAGCCCCTTATGAAAGTCAAAAAAGCCGTTATTACGGCGGCCGCCCGCGGCGAGCGGCTCTACCCCGTAGCCGATACCATTCAGAAAGCCATGTTGCCCGTCATCGACCTCGATGGCCTACACAAACCTACTATCCAAATTATTGCGGAAGAGGCTTTTAGCGGCGGTATCGAAGAAATTTGCGTGGTCTGCGCCCCCGGCGACGGCGCGCGCTACCTGGCCGCTTTCGCGTCGCTACGCGACAACCTGGGCCGCTCGTACCAAGGCAGCGACTGGGCCGCGCAGCAGGCCGAGAAAATCGACTTTCTGCTGAGCCGGCTGCACTTTGCCGAGCAGGCCGAGGCACTGGGCTACGGCCACGCCGTGGCCTGCGCCCGCGGCTTTGTGCAGGATGAGCCGTTTTTGCTCTTGCTCGGCGACTACCTCTACGTATCGGCCCAGGCCGGGCAGCGCTGCGCGGCCCAGTTGCTGGCGCTGGCTACCGAAGAAGGCTGCGCCGTATCGGCCGTCAACCCCACCATCGAGCACCAGATTGGGCGCTACGGCACCCTCACGGGTGGGCTAGTGGCCGGGCAGGCAGGCGTATACACGATTGAGAAAATCATCGAAAAGCCCTCGCTTAGCACCGCCGAGCTGGAGCTGGCCACCCCCGGTCTGCGCACCGGCTACTACCTGTGCTTCTTCGGAATGCACGTGCTCACGCCCGGCATTTTCGGCATCCTGGAGCGTCACCAAGCCAGCAGCAACGGTAATCTTTTGCTGACGCCCGCCCTGCAAGAGCTGGCTGAAACCGAGAAGTACCTGGCCCTCGAAGTGCGAGGCACCCGCTACGACCTCAGCCGCCCCCACGGCCTGCTGCGCGCCCAGCTGGCCCTCGGCCTGGCCGGCGACGCCCGCACCGAAACGCTCAGCACGATGGTCGAACTCCTGGCCGAAGCCAACGGCCGCTAGCCCCTGAGGCATTCCTGCTACTTTCCATGAATATCCTCATTGAGACGATAACCGCGACTGACCCTGCCAAGCGGGACCGGTCGTTTTACGAGCTAGCTAAAGCCTTATCGGCTAAAGACCTGCTAAAGAGCCTGCGCGAGCTGGACGACTTTCGCAAGGCCACGCCCAGCCTCTACGATAAGGTACGGGCCATCCTGTTTTTGTACGCCGGTTTCCGGTTTTTCTTGCAGGAAGCGCCCGCCACGCCGGCCGTGGGCAAGATTCCCTACGCGGGCTTCGAGGACTTGCTGGCGCGCCGCTTCGAGCAGGCCATCAGCACCTTCCTGGCCGAGCTGGACGCGCACGGCCCGAATGCCATGCTCTTCAGCGCGCTCGCCGACAGCTACCACCAGTTATCCTTCCAGACGCTGGCCAATCAGGTGCGCAAAAGCGTGCGCTCGACCAAGGGCAACCAGTGGATGTTCCGCGTGGGGCACCAGGACGAGCATCCCATTCGCATCCATAAAGCCTTGTTGCAGAGACAAGAAGGCACGCTCTTCTACCCGGTGCTGCACGAGCACACGGCCGTGCGTATGGACCTGACGCACAGCGGCTGGTCGGACATTTTCTTCCTGGGTATGGACTACCCCGAGGGCGCGCGGGTCGTCAACCTCTCGATTGACCTAGGCGTGTTTGGGCGCGACAAAGACATTCGGCCGCCGCTGCACGCTTACGTGCGCGTCATTGCCGAGCCGGTGCTGCGCCTGACCAGCATTGACCTGAATACGACCAAGGACGTGACCGATTTGGCCGACTTGTTCAACTTCGGCAACGATTATCTGAGCTTGGTAAAAGCGGGCGTTATTGCCTCGGGGCTCATCCCGCCTTCCTTCGAAGGCACGGCCCAATCGCTGCCGCAGCTGCTGGAGCGCATTGTAGCGCCGGGCATGGGCATCGAGCTGGTTACCAAGGTTAATGACATTCCGAAAGGCTCGCGCTTCGCGGTTTCGACCAACCTCCTAGGGTGCATTATCAGCCTGCTGATGCGCGCCACTGGCCAAACCAAAAACCTGACCGGCGGCCTCGACGAAAACGAGCGCCGACTAGTGGCCTCGCGGGCCATCCTAGGTGAGTGGATTGGCGGCTCAGGCGGCGGCTGGCAAGATTCGGGGGGCGTATGGCCGGGCATCAAAGCCATTCAGGGCACGTTTGCCCAGGCCGGCGACCCCGAGTTCGGCATCAGCCGGGGCACACTGCTGCCCCGCCACCGCGTGCTGAGCGGCGATGACATTCACCCCGAAATGGGCGAGCGCATTCGCAACTCGCTGGTTCTACTACACGGCGGCATGGCCTCCAACGTGGGTCCCATCCTGGAGATGGTGAGCGAGAAATACCTGCTGCGCGGCGAGAAGGAATGGGCGGCTAGGCAGTTCACTAACCAGGTGTTTGACAACATCCTAGGTGCGCTGAAAGAGGGCGATGTGCCCAAGCTAGCTGCCAATACCGCCCGCAACTGGGAGTACCCGATTAAGACGATTATTCCGTGGGCCTCGACCTTCTTTACGGAGGAAATCATTGCCCGCGCCAAGCAGCAGTTCGGGGCTGATTACTACGGCTTCCTGATGCTGGGCGGCATGTCGGGCGGCGGCATGGGCATGTTTGTAAACCCCGAGCGCTACGAGGAATACAAGCTGCGCGTGCTCGAATTGCTGCGCTCGACCAAGCAGGAGCTGTCGGCCGCGCTACCCTTCGCTATGGAGCCGGTGGTGTACAACTGGGACATCAACTACAAGGGCAGTTGGAGCACACTGCACGAGGGCGCCGAGGCGCTGATGCCCGAGCAGTACTACGCCATTCACGTCTCGCAACTCGTGAAGCAAGACCCGGCTACGATTTCGTACATCCGGCGGGCGGAGGTCGATTTCTTCACCGCTCACTGCGAGCAAAATAACCTGGCCTACCCGCTGCTGCGCACCATCGTCAGCAACTTGTTTCAAGTGTCGGACCCCGGCGCGCAAAACAACCGCAGCACCGAAAACGACAAGGCTGACCGTATCAAGCAGGAAAACGGCTTCGACTACATTCAGCACGAAGACATTCGGGCCGACTTACAGAAGGGCCGCATTGGCCTCTCGCGCAACCAGTTGCCCCTCGAAACTACCATCGCCGACGTGCAGCCTGGCGACGCCGCCCAGCTCACCGACCTCGGCGCGCACGCCGCGGCCGGCGAGGCCGCCATCCGGGCTGGCAAAGTGGGCGTGCTGAGCCTCGCGGCCGGCATCGGCAGCCGCTGGACCAAGGGCGCAGGCGTCATCAAGGCCCTGAACCCATTCGTGGAAATCGAGGGCAAGATGCGTAGCTTCCTCGAAATTCACCTGGCCAAAACGCGCCGCACGGCCGAGCGCTACAACGCCGTGATTCCGCACCTCGTGGCCACGAGCTACCTCACGCACGCCCCCATTCAGGCGCATTTGGCCAAGACCGGCAACTTTGGCTACAACGGGCCGGTGTACCTCTCGGAGGGCCGCTCTATCGGGCAGCGCTTCGTACCGATGGCCCGCGACCTGCGCTTTTTGTGGGAGGAAATGCCCCAGGAAACGCTCGACGTAAACAAGCAAAAAGTGCGCGACGCCGTGCGCAACACCATGATAGGCTGGGCCAAAGCCAAAGGCGAAGGCACGGACTACGTGGACAACATTGCGGCCCAGCGCTTCTCGCCGCTCGGCCACTGGTACGAGGTCTCGAACCTGCTGCGCAACGGCACCCTGGCCCGTCTGCTCCGCGAGCAGACGCAGGTCGAGACCCTGATGCTGCACAACATCGACACGCTCGGCGCCGACCTCGACGCGGCGGCCCTGGGCTACCATTTGGCCTCGCGCAACGTGCTGACCTTCGAGGTAGTAGCCCGCCGCATCGAGGACCGCGGCGGCGGACTCGCCCGCGTCAACGGCCAACTGCGCCTGCTCGAAGGTCTTGCACAGCCCCGCGAGGAAGACGAGCTCGGCCTGAGCTACTACAACACCATGACCACCTGGGTGCAAATCGACCCGCTGCTAGCCCTCTTCGGCCTCACCCGCGCCGAGCTGCAAGCCGCCGACGAGGCGCGCCTGGCCCGCGCCGTGCGCAGCGTGGCCCAGCGCATCCCCACCTACGTCACCATCAAGGAGGTGAAGTACCGCTGGGGCCACGGCCAGGAAGACATCTACCCCGTGGCCCAAATCGAGAAGCTTTGGAGCGATATGTCGGCCCTGCCCGATGTGCCCTGCGGCTACCTCGTAGTACCCCGCCAACGCGGCCAGCAAATGAAAGACCCCGCCCAGCTAGACGCCTGGGTCATTGATGGCACCAAGGATTACGTGGCGGGACTGGCGGCATTTTAGGATTAAAGCAGCCAGTAGCACAACGGGGAGCAGTAGCGCGCAGCTACTGCTCCCCGTTTTTTTGACTATAACTTGTTCACAATAAAGCAATTGCTGAAGCCGACGCGGGCAACGCTACGGCAGGTAAGCAGCAGTGCCCCCTGGCCCCGGCGCGGGTCAGCCCGCCAAAAAGGGGCTGATGGCTTGCGCATACGTGAGCGTGAGCTGGTGCATGGCCCGGGTGCACGCCACGTAGAGCATCCCCTTATCTACCTGCGTGTTATAGTTGGCGGCGGTGGAAAAGGGGACGATAACTTCATCAAATTCGAGGCCCTTCGCCAGGTAGGCCGTGGTGACGAGCACGCCCTCCCGGAACGTCGTGGACTCGGCCGTAAGCAGTTGCACGCCGGGCCCTTGCAGCGCTTCGTACACGGCGGCGGCCTGCCCCGCCGTCTTGCAGATGATACCCAGCGACTGCCGCCCGGCGCTTCGAAAGGCCGCCACCATCTCCCGGATGGCCGCTATTTCTGCCGCGGGGTTGTCGCAGCGCACGAGCTGGGGCTCGCGGCCGTGCCGCTCCAGGGGCAGCAGGTCGGGGTTGGGCGTGATGCGCTGGGCGAAGGCCGTGATTTCGAGCGTGGAGCGGTAGCTGCGGTGCAGCTTCACTACCTCGGCCTGCGGAAAGACGTGCTCGATGGTTTCGGCCGAAGAGGCGCTGTAGGGGTTAACCGTCTGGTGCACATCGCCCAGGATGGTTTTGCGGCACGAGAATAAGCGGGCCAGCACGGCGTAGTGGACGGGCGTGTAATCCTGCATCTCGTCTACTACCAGGTGCTTGACGTGCTCGTAGGCCGTGATGCCTTCCAGCCGCAGGCGCAGGTAAATCAGGGCAAAAACGTCCGCGTATTCCAGGCGCTGGCCGGGCTCGACCTGGCACAGCTCGGGCCGGCCCAGCCAGCGGTAAAAATCGCGGTAGAAGTCCAGCAGCTGCGTGAACTTGAACATGCGCGGCACGGCCTCGCCAATGAGGGATTTTTCGTGCCCCGTGAGCTTACGCTGGGTGGCGTCGCGCACGTAGGTGCGCACATCCTGGGCCACCAGCGGAAAGCGCTTGAGCAGCGGCACCCGGTGGTAGGCCTTGAAGCGCTCCTGGATGAATGGCCGCGGCACCAGCAGGCGCCCCAGCCGCAACTCGCTGCCCGTGAAGTAGTTGTTTTCTACGTGCAGCAGGTATTTGTTTAGCTGGCTGAGAAACTCGGCCGATGACTTGAACCGGATGCGCTCGATAAAGGCGGGGTCGGGGCGCTCCAGCAGGGCCGATACCTGCTCGAAAAACGTCTGGAATGGGTACTTATATTCGAGCAAATCGGCGGCCAGCTCTTCCATGCCCAGCTCCGGAATGTGCTCCTCGCCCAGCTCGGGCAGCACGTTGGAGATGTAGTCGGCAAAGACCTTGTTGGGCGAGAGAATGAGGACATCCTTGGCCGTAATCGTGTCGCGGTAGCGGTAGAGCAGAAACGCAATCCGGTGCAGGGCGATGGACGTTTTGCCCGAGCCCGCTACGCCCTGAATGACCATTACCCGCGCGGTTTCGTTGCGAATTACCGCGTTCTGGTCGCGCTGGATGGTCGCCACGATGTTCTTCATCTTGTCGTCCGACGACTTGGCCAGCTCGCGTTGCAGCACATCGTCGTGGATGTTGACGTCATTTTCGAGCACGAATTCCAGCTGGCCATCGCGAATCCGGTACTGCCGCTTGAGGTCGATGGTGCCCGCAATCGGGCCGGAGGGCGTGGGGTAGCTGGCTTCTCCCAGCTCGTAGTCGTAGAACAGCGACGAGATGGGCGCCCGCCAGTCGTAAATCAGGTTTTGGCGCTGCTGCTCGTCCCGAAAGGCATGCACGCCGATGTAAACCGGCGCAGCCGCCTGGCCCGGCGGGGCAAAATCGATGCGCCCAAAGTAGGGCGACTGCCCCAGCTTGAGCAGCCGGCGCTTGCGGGCCACGGCCGCCTCGCCCGTAAAAGCCATGCGGTTGATAGACTGGTCGGCGGCCACCATGTCGGCCTCGTCCATGCCCGACTGCTGCTCGTGGATGTACTCCTTTTTCTGCCGCAGCTCCTCCGAAAACTGCCGCACGGCCTCGTCGCCGCGCCGGATGGCCAGGGCCAGCTTTTCCTTTATTTCGGCCAGGTAGGCCCGTTCCGCTTGTTCGGTTGCGCTCATCGTGGGGGGTAATGGGCCGCAAAGGTGACCGAAATTTTCTGACCCGGCCCAGTGGCCGCGCCTTGCCCACCGCGCCGCGCGGCCGCCCCACCAGCGGCCACGCGGCTACCCATTCTATTTCAATTCCTTGATTTTCAGGCTACGAAACGACACGCGGTTGCCGTGGTCTTGCAGCAGCAGGTGGCCGGCCGGGGCCTCGCCAAAGTGGGGCCACACGTGGTATTTGCTCTGGGCCACCAGCTCGCGGAAGGCCGGCGAGCCGCGCTCGTACTCCAGCACCTTGGCGCCGTTGAGGTAGTGCTCGACGTGGTTGTTGGGGTACACCACCACGCGGCCCACGTTCCACTCGCCGATGGGGTGCACGAAGCGGGCGGGCTTGTCGGCGGTTTTCAGGTCGTAGAGCGAGGCCAGGGTGCGGTCACCGTCGCGGCCGAGCTTGGCGTCGGGGTGCAGGGCATCGTCGAGCACTTGGTATTCGAGGCCGATGGCCGACATATCCGTTTTCTCGGCCAGCGTCACGAAATATTTGACGCCGCTATTGGCGCCCGGCGTCAGCTTAAACTCAAACGACAAATCGAAGGCATGGTACTCGGCCTGGGTCACGATGTCGCCACCGTTGGCCGCCTCCTTGCCCTCGGAAGGCAGCACGGTCAGGGTGCCGTCCGCGATTTGCCAGCCCTGGGTGGGGAAGGCGGGGCCCTTGGCACTGCGCCAGCCCCGGCTGGTTTGGCCATCGAAGAGCAGTTGCCAGCCGTGCTGCTGCTCGTAGGGGCTCAGGTAGTTAGGCACAAAGTTGGCCACGTAGATATCGGCCGGGAAGGCGCTCGGCTGCCCGTGGATTTTGCGCAGGCGAATGTTTTTGAAATAGACCTGGTGGCCGGCCTGCGCGGCCTCGCTCACGGCGTGCACCTGCAAGCCGATGAAGCCGGTAGGGTCTACGGCATCGACCACGTAGGCCACCGGCACGCCGTTGACCCAGGTTTTCAGCTCGTTGCCGAGGCATTCGATTTTGAGGTGGTTGTACTGGCCCACTTTAAAGGCGCTTTTGGCCTGCGGGTGCAGGTCGAGCGGGTAGAGCCACTGCCGGCGCGCCTCGTCGTAGATGCCACCCGACCAGCTCCGCGCCGAGGGGTCAATCTCGACCTGCCGGCCGTAGACCTTGCCGGGCGCCGGGGCCGCGTCGAAGTGGCTGCGCGTCTGCACGCCCGAGTTGTTGGTGAGGTCGTCGATTTTTACGTCCAGCTCCAGGTCGTAATCGCCGTATTCCTGCTCCGTGACCAAGAAAGTATTGCCCGAGTTGGCGACGGTGGTGCCCACGATGGCCCCGTTTTCGACCCGGTAGTCGGCGGTGCCACCCAGGCGCTTCCAGCCGGTGAGGGTTTTGCCGTCGAACAGGTTTTGCCAGCCATCGGCGGCCGGCGTAGGGGTGGGGCGCGCGTGCAGCGCCGTCAGCAGCGTGGCCGCGCCGGCGGCCAGCAGGGCCTTCTTGCGGAGAAATTTCATGGGCGGGAAAAGGAGGTGAGTGGGCAGCAGTCGGGGGCTAAAAGTAAGCGTAGCGCCCGGTATTTTGGTCGGGCGAAGCAGCGCGCGCGGCCGCCAGCCCGACCTTGCCCCGGCGTGGCGCGCTGGCGCGCCGCTGCACGCGTAGTTTCTCCCGGCCCTTTTCCACCACCTGCCATGCTCAAAAACCTGTTTTCGCTCGTCGTGCTGCTCCTGTGGGGGCTGGGGCGCCAGCTGGTCACCGCCCAGGCCGCACCCGCGCCCCCCCTGCGGGTAGGCATCGCCGGCCTCACGCACACCCACGTGCACGGCATTCTGGGCCGGGCCCAGCGCGGCGATATCGTCATTGTGGGCATCGTTGAGCCCAACCGTGCGCTGGCCCAGCGCTACCTGGCGCAGTATGGCCTTCCCATGAGCCTGGTTTACAACTCGCTGGCCGAGATGCTGGCCAAGACCAAGCCGGAGGCCGTGACGGCCTTTGGCACCATCTACGAGCACCTGGCGGTAGTGCAGGCCTGCGCGCCCAAGGGCGTTCACGTGATGGTGGAAAAGCCGCTGGCCGTGAATATGGACCACGCCCGCCAGATGGCCGCCCTGGCCCGGCAGCACCACATTCACCTGCTCACCAACTACGAAACGACTTGGTACGGCACCAACCGGGAGGTGTATAAGCTGGCTACCCAGGACCACGCCCTAGGCGACATCCGCCGGATGGTGGCCCACGACGGCCACCAAGGGCCCAAGGAAATCGGGGTGAATGAGGAGTTTTTGACCTGGCTCACCGACCCGGTGCAGAACGGGGGCGGGGCGCTGCCCGATTTTGGCTGCTACGGCGCCGACCTCATGACCTGGCTCATGCACGGCGAGCGCCCGCTGTCGGTGACGGCCAGCGCCCTGCACATCAAGCCCGACGTGTACCCCCGGGTGGAAGACGACGTGACCATCCTGCTCACCTACCCCAAGGCTCAGGGCGTCATCGAGGCGTCGTGGAACTGGCCCTACGCCCGCAAAGACCTCGAAGTGTACGGCCAGACCGGCTCGGTCATCGCCCTCGACCGCGACCACCTGCGCGTGCGCCGCACCGAGAAGGAGCCCGCCCAGGACCAAACCGTGGCCGCGCCGCCCGCCCCCTACGACGAGCCTTTTGCCTACCTGGCGGCCGTGGTGCGCGGCACCGCGCCCGAAGACGTGCTCTCCGCGCTGCCCACCAACCTGCTGGTCGTCGAGATTCTGGACGCCGCCCGGCAGTCGGCCCGGGAGGGGCGCACAGTGCTGCTGCCCCGGCCGCCGCTGCCGGCCAAGCAGTAGCCGCAGCGGCCAGCCGCTGAGAACGTTGTCGAGAACGTTTGCGCAGAAAAATACGGCCGCGCCGCACCTGGGCTGGCAGTTGCCGGCGCTACTTTACCTTAGCCGGCCGCTGGCCGCAGGGGCGCAGCCAGTTCCGCCTACCTACCTCCTTCACCCTCCTCCTTTCCCACCCATGTCCACGGAACCCAATCCCCGGCGTTTATTTCTCAAGCAAACGGCCCTGGCCGGCGCGGGCGTGCTGCTCGCCCAAACGGCCTGGTCGGCCAGCAGCTACAAACGCATTATCGGCGCCAACGACCGGGTGCGGGTGGGCGCGGTGGGCTTTTCGGACCGCCACCGGGGCTCGCACATGCCGTGCTTTCTGAACCACTGCAAGGAGCTGAACTTTGAGATGGTGGCCGTGTCGGACATCTGGAAAAAGCGCCGCGACGAGGGCGCCGCCCTGTGGAAGGAGAAGATGGGCCGCGACGTGGTGGCCTACCGTAACAACGAGGAGATGTACGACAAGAAGGCGGTGGACGCGGTATTCGTGAGCACCGCCGACTTTCAGCACGCGCTGCACGCCATCGAGGCCGTGCAGGCCGGCTGCGACGTGTACTGCGAAAAGCCCTTTGCCGAGACGATGGCCGACAACCGCGCCGCCCTCAAGGCAATCAAAGCCTCGAAGCAGATTGTGCAAATCGGCTCGCAGCGCCGCAGCGGCCTCAATTACATGGCCGCCGAGCAGTTCATCAAATCGGGCAAGCTCGGCGCCCTCAAAATGGTGGAGCTGACCTGGAACGTGAACCAGCCCGGCCGCTGGCGCCGCCCCGACCTTGTGCCCCAGCTCCGCGAAGCCGACACCGACTGGAAGCGCTACCTGATGAACCGCCCCGCCGAAGCCTTCGACGCCCGCAAGTACCTGGAGTTCCGGCTGTTCTGGCCCTACTCGTCGGGCCTGCCGGGCCAGTGGATGAGCCACCAGATTGACACCGTGCATTGGTTTACGGGCCTGCCCCACCCGCGCAGCGTGGTGGCCAACGGCGGCATCTACATGTGGAAAGACGGCCGCAAAAACTGGGATACCATGACGGCGGTGTTCGACTACGGCCCGCTCAACGACTTGGCCAGCGGCTTCCAGGTCACCTTCGGCTCGCGCATGGACAACGGCGACGAACACCCGGCCGAAATCTACTACTCCAACGGCGGCGAGCTGAATCTGAACACCAACACCGTGTCGCCGCGCGGCGGCCTGACCCAGAAATTCGCCGCCGACATGAAAATGCCGGCCTTCCTGCTGCCCGAAACCAGCCTCACCCAGCCCGCCGAGGCCGTGGCCGTAGCGGCCAACACGGGCGGCGACCTGCTGACGTCCAACCACGTCCGCAACTGGATGGAGTGCGTGCGCAGCCGCCAGCAGCCCCACGCGCCGGTCGAGGCCGGCTACAGCCACTCCATCGCCACCATTATGACCAACGCCGCCGTGCACACCGGCCAAAAGGCGACCTTCGACGAGAAAACCCAGGAGGTGATGGTGGGCGGCAAAGTGTTTACCTACTAACGGGTTGGCCACGATGCTGATGAAAACGCTCGCAGGAGCTGGCGCCTTGCTGATGGGGCTCGCCAGCTTGTCGCCCGCCCGCGCCCAAAAGACCGAGGCCGTGCGCGTGGTACAAGACGCCCGGCAGAAGAAGGTCGATGTATTCGTCGGCCGGCAGCTGTTCACCACGTTTCTCTACCCCGATTCGCTCGAAAAGCCGGTGCTCTACCCGCTGCGCGCCGCCAGCGGCGCCCTCGTCACGCGGGGCTTTCCGCTGAGTCCCCGGCCCGGCGACCCTACCGACCACCCGCACCACATCGGCCTGTGGCTCAACTATGAGAACGTGAACGGGCTGGACTTCTGGAATAACTCCTACGCCATTGCGCCCGAGAAGAAAAAGGACTACGGCTGGATAAAAACCGACCGCATCCTGGCCACCAGCAGCGGCCCCACCGGCACGCTGGCCTACCACGCCAACTGGACCAACCAGCAAAACCAGGTGCTGCTGGAAGAAACCACGCGCTTCGAGTTTAGCGGCACGGCGCGGGCCCGCACCATCGACCGCGTGACGACGCTGCGAGCCGTGCAGCCCGTCACCTTCGCCGATGCCAAGGACGGCCTGTTGGGCCTGCGCCTGGCCCACGAGTTGCAAATGCCCAGCGACAAAGACGAGAAATTTACCGATAGCAAAGGCCTCGTGACGGTGGTCAAGGCCGGTACCGACCACCTGCCCGGCGGCACCTACCTCACCAGCGCCGGCCAGCGCGGCAGCGCCGCCTGGGGCACGCGCGGCACCTGGTGCAAAGCCTACGGCAAGCTGGGCGCCGACTCGGTAAGCGTGGCCATTATCGACCACCCGCAGAACCCGAACTACCCCACCTTCTGGCACGCGCGGGGCTACGGTCTGTTTGCCGCTAACCCGCTGGGTGAAAAGATATTCACTAACGGCCAGTCGGCCAAAAACCTCCGGCTTCAGCCGGGCGAGGCCGTCACGTTTCGCTACCGCGTCCTACTGGATGCGGGCAGCCGCAGCCTGTCGGCGCAGCAGCTGAATGAAGCGGCGGCGGCCTTCGCCCGGAAGAAGTAAGGCGCGCCGAGAGGCGGCCCGTTGGCTGGCCACGCGCTACGCCTGCTGCCCTACCGCTGGCCGCAGGCGCAGCGCGTGGCCGACGTGGGTAGGAGGAAGCCAAGCTCAGAACCAGGTGCTACGTGGCTCACGGCAATACCGGGCGACGCTACCCAGCGCCCGACTATTCTGAAACCCATCCTCAACCAACGCCCCCATTCGAACCAGCTTTAGCTAAAGCGCCTCAGCTCCCGGCCGGGTAGCGGCCATCCCCCGACCTTTGCTTTCATGTCCGATTTTCGATTGCGCGTCTTTGCCGCCGTGGCCCGGCACCTGAGCTTCACCAAGGCCGGGCAGGAGCTATTCGTGAGCCAGCCCGCCGTCACCAAGCACATCCGCGAGCTGGAAACGCAATATGGCCAGCGCCTGCTGGAGCGCAGCGGCAGCAAGGTGCTGCTCACTGAGGCCGGCCGCCTGCTGCTGCTGCACGCCGAAGCCGTGGCCGCCTCCAGCCAGCAGCTTGATGAGCAGCTGGCCGGCCTGCGCGACCCCGAGGAGGCCGCCGGCCGCCTGCGCCTGGGCGCCAGCACCACCCTGGCCCAGTACGTGCTGCCGGCCTGGCTGCCCGCCTTCCAGGCGCGCTACCCGCGGGTGCAGCTAAGTCTGCTCAACGTCAATTCTGAGCGCATTGCCGAAGCCTTGCTGCGCGGCGAGCTGGACCTGGGCTTCGTAGAGGGCCGCACCAAAAACCGCGACTTGCACTACGCCCTGCTGCTGCCCGATGAGCTGGTGGCCGTGCGCCGGCCCACGCCCACCGGCCCGCCTACCCGGCCGCTGCCCCTGGCCGAAGTGCTGGCCAGCCCCCTGGTGCTGCGCGAGCGCGGCTCGGGCACGCTCGACGTACTGGAAACGTCCTTGCGCGAGCGCAAAATCAAGCTCGGCGACCTGACCACCGCCATTTACCTGGACAGCACCGAAGCCATCAAAACCTACCTGGAGGCCGCGCCGGGGGCGGTGGGCTTCGTGTCGCGGCAGGCACTGCGGCGCGAGCTGGCGGCGGGCCTGCTCGAAGAAGTGCCCGTGCAGGGCTTCGCGCTACCCCGTCAGTTTGAGGCGGTGTGGGTGCAGGGCCAGCCCCTCTCACGCACGGCCCAGCGCTTCTGGAGCTTTGCCCAGCAGCAGGCGAAAGGCTAAGGAGCAGCTGTCATATTTATGATTATCAGTTGGTTGTGATAATCAGGTCGAGATGCGGGTCGGTACTTTTGCGGTGTCAATTGCTGCCACCGGCCGCGCGCCAATTGGTAGCACGCTTCACGCGTGTTTAGAAATTTAAAAGAACGCCAGATGAGCAGGACGTTCTAGAAGCGTTTTTCGTGAAATCCGAACACGCGCTCACCATCCGCACGTTTAGAAATTCAGCACGACGTTCCAGACGCGCTTCTGGCAAAATCCCACGCGCTTCAGGGATGGGTGAAGTATGGGCGTGCCCGCGAACCAGGCGACTGGTTAAGGTGCCGGGTGTGGCGGGCGCGCTACTACGTCCGGTGCCCGCCACACCCGCCGTGCAGGCAAAGTATTATTATCTGATAAACAGTAGTTTACTTTAAAAATAAGGCTGTCTTCCAATTTGACTTGATAACCAATGGTTATTGCCTATAATATTATGAGATAATCAAGCAGCTAGGGGTTGCCGTAAATTTGCAGCAGCTAATCAGCTCCTACCCATGACCCTGCACCCCCCGCTTGCCGCGCCGGCTACCGAGCACAGCGCCGAGCCGCTGCCCTTCGCCTCCCTGGCCGAAATGGAGCGCGCCGAAACCACCCTCGACGAGCCCAGAGCTACCACCGGCCTTTTCCGCTCGCTGCACACGCCGCGCGTGCTATTTGGGCGCTCGTTTACGCTGCGGCAGGTGGTATTTGGGCTGTTGCTGGTTTTTTGCCTCATGCCCTGGGCCTCGCCGCCCATCGCCCTGGCGCTGGGCCTGGGGCTGGCCCAAACGGTGGGTAACCCCTTTACTACCCACACCAAAGCCTTCACCCACAAGCTACTGCAATTTTCGGTTATTGGCCTGGGCTTCGGCATGAATGCCCACGCCGCCGTGCAGGCCGGTAAAGAGGGCATTCTGTTCACGGTGGTATCCATTTTTGGCACGCTAATTCTAGGCTTCTTCGTGGGTAAGTGGCTGGGGCTGAGCCGGCACGTGGTGCACCTGATTTCGTGTGGCACGGCCATTTGCGGGGGCTCGGCCATTGCGGCCATCGGGCCGGTGCTGCGGGCCAAGGATGAAGAGATGTCGGTGGGCCTGGGCACGGTGTTCGTGCTGAATGTCATTGCGTTGTTCGCGTTTCCGCCCATCGGCCACGCCCTGCACATGAGCCAGAACCAGTTTGGCCTGTGGTGCGCCATTGCCATCCACGATACGAGTTCGGTGGTGGGCGCAGCCGCCGCCTACGGCAGCCAGGCCCTGGAGGTAGCCACCACCGTAAAGCTGGCGCGGGCGCTCTGGATTATCCCGGTGGCCATTGGCACAGCCATGATTTTCAAGCAGAAAGGGGTTAAAATTACGATTCCCTACTTCATCTTCGGTTTTATCCTGGCCATGCTCTTCAATACCTTCGCCCCGGCCTACGTGCCCGCCGCTAAGGCGCTCGGCCCGGTGCTGGTGAACCTGGCCAAGATTGGCCTCACGGTGACGCTCTTCTTCATCGGCGCGGGCCTCTCGGCCAAGGTCGTGGGCTCGGTCGGCATCCGGCCCTATGTGCTGGGCGGGCTGCTGTGGCTGGTGATTTCGACCGTCTCGCTCTACGTGATTCTGCACGCGGTGTAGCGCCGCTGGCCGCGCTGCTCGCTCTTTTTTGTTGCCTGGCCCGCCTGTGCAACCCATCAGGGCACCTGAATTTCCCGCTCGGGGAGGGCCTGCAACAGACCCAGGCCAGCGGTAAAGGAGGCCGGATGACCAACGGGGCAGCGCGGCCGTACACGATAATTAACTCGCTTCTCCTTCCTGCCTATCCATGAAAATACTTCATTCCCTTACCGTTGTGGCGGTAGTCGCGACCCTGGGCCTCCCCGCCGCTGCTCAAAACACCCCCCGCGGGGTAGCAAAGCAAGCCAAAGCCGACCGCCAAATGGACCGCGCCCACACCCTGAAACACGGCGAGAGCCTGCGCAAAGAGCCGCGCCTGGTGCGCGAGGAAGACCGGCTCGAACACCGCAAAACCAAGGCTCGCCGCTAACTCGTGGGCCAGCGGCCCACGCCCTGCCCCCCAACTGCGCCGCCATGAGCCGTTAAGCACGCTTTACCTGCCTTGGCCAGCCCTCCCTTGCCGAGGTCCTAGGGCAAGCCGAGGCGTTGCAGAACGTGAGGGCGGCTATTCCTTCACCCCCGCCCGCTCCACCCCGGCGTGGAGGCTTGCCAGTGGCCTTAGCCCTTGGCTCTGTTCGCTTATGCCCCTTTCGCCTTCCGCCCAGCCGCTGGCCTTGTCCGACCGGCTAGCACTGCAACGCACCCGCCTGGCCAACGAGCGCACCCTGCTCACCTACGTGCGCACCAGCCTGGCGCTGGTGGGCTTTGGGCTGGCCCTGCTACAATTTCACCCTGAGCGCGGCGGGCGGCTGGGCTACACGGCCCTGGCCGTAGCGATAGTGGTGCTCACGGTCGGCCTGTGGCGCTTCCGCGTCCACCGCCGCCAGCTAACGGCTTGCCAGTTCGTTGAGAAGGCCGACTAGGCTTGGTCGTGCCCAGCTACCGGCTTGCCTGGCCCCGCTCTACCGGCCGCCTACCTACCGGGCCAGCGGCGGCTCTCGAGGCCACCCCGACCCGCGTAAAGGCCTCTTTTTGATAACCTGGCCGGTTGGTCACGTCTACTACCGCCAGCTTGGGCTACCTGCTAGCACACGAAGGCCCACTTGCCATCGGGGCAGAAGGACATCCGCCATAACTCGTTGATTACTTGAATGAAATGGGTTTCGCGCAACGTCGCGGCGTCGATAACCGCGGGGTGGCTCCCGCCACGCACCGGCAGTCACCCCGCGCGGCCGTGAGGCGGGCGGCGAGGTAGCCTTACCAGGGGCTGAGTCAGCTTTTTCGGCGGCTGATAACCAGGCGAAGCGCTGCAAAAACCGCCCAGTAGCTGCGGCCGAGCAGTAGCTACCGGCGCAATGCACCGCTACCGGGCTACCCACCGAGGGCGGTTTGCACGGGCTCGCCGGCCCCGATTTCCTCGTTGCCGGCTTTCAGCACCACGTCGCCGGCTTTGAGCGCGCCGAAGACTTGCACCTGGCCGGCGTTTTCGTCGCCCTTCTGCACGTTCACCAGCTCGGTTTTGCCGCCCGCCACCCGGATGACATAGGTACGCTCGGCGGTGCTGACCACGGCCGACTTAGGCACGAACAGGCTGCTTTGGGGCGACCTGATGGGGATGCTGGCGGCGGCAAACATGCCGGGCTTGAGCTTTTCGCCAGGGTTGGCGACGTCGATTTCCACCAGCTCGGCGCGGGTGCCGGGCGTGACGCTGCCGGCCACGCGGTTGATTTTGCCCGTAAAATTCTGGCCCGGAAACGTGCGCACGTTGAACTGCACCGGGGCGCCGACGTGGATATCGCCCACGTAGGCCTCGGGCACGGCTACCCGCAGGCGCAGGCGGCTGAGCTGCTTGAGCCGAAACAGGGGCGTGGCACTTTGGCCGCCCGGCCCCACAAGGGCGCCCGGCGCGGCGTTGCGCTCGGTGATGACGCCGGCCATGGGAGCCGTAATGCGCAGGTAATCGGCCATTTGGGCGGCGGCCTGGTAGTGGGCGCTGGCGGCCATTACGCTGAGGCTGTCGCTGGCGGCCTGGGTGCGGGCCTGGTCGAGAGCCAGCGGCGAGATGGCCCCAGCAGTGCGGGCCGTCTGGCGCAGGCGCCGGAAGGTGCCCCGGCTGGCCTGGAAGCCGGCCTGCGCCACGCGCTGCTTCGAGCGGGCTTCGCTGAGGGCGGCGGCTAGCTCGGGGGCATCCAGCTCGGCCAGCACCTGGCCGGGGCGCACGTGGTCGCCGATGTCCACGCGCAGGGCCTTCACGTAGCCGCCCACCCGCGGAAAGAGGTCGGTTTGGAAGTAGCTGTCCAGCTCGCCGGGCAGACTCAGGCTTTGGGCGGGCTGGGTAGCCGTGACGCGCACGGCGTCGTAGCGCACGTCGGCCGTTGCGTTGCCGGGGGCAGCCGGCGGGCTTTCCTGCGTCGCGTCGGGAGCGTTGCAGCCGCCCAGGGCAGCGGCGGCCGTGAGACTCAGGCCGGTGAGCCAGCGCCGGAAAGAAACGGGGAAATTCATGGCGGGAAAGCAGTTTTTTAAGGAAAGATTAGGCCAGCACCGGCTGTTCGCGTAGCGGGCGGGCGGTAGCCGGGGCCTCGCCCCCGTCGAAGGAGGCGCTTGCGGGGTCGTCGGGGTCGAGCGAGACGGACACGAAGGCGGTTTTGCGCTGCACGGTGGCAAACACGACCGGCAGAATGAACAGGGCCGCCACCGTGGAGGCCAACAGGCCGCCAATCACGGCCCGGCCCAGCGGGGCCGACTGCTCGCCGCTTTCGCCCAGGCCCGAGGCCATGGGCAGCATCCCGGCCACCATCGCAATCGAGGTCATGAGCACGGGGCGCAGGCGGGCCGCGCCGGCCAGGCGGGCGGCGGCCACCGCATCGCGGTAGCGCAGGCGCAGGCTCTCGGCGTTGGTGACGATGAGCACGGCATTGGCCACCGACACGCCCACCGACATGATGACGCCCATGTACGATTGCAGATTCAGCGTCTGGCCCGTGAGCAGCAGCAGCAGCAGCGAACCGGCCAGCACGGCGGGCACCGTCACGAGCACCACGCCCGCCACTTTGAGCGACTGGTAGTTGGCGGCCAGCAGCAGAAAAATCACCACAATGGCCAGGGCCAGGCCGGTTTGCAGGCTGCTCAGGGTGTCGGTGAGCAGCTGGGCCAGGCCGCGCAGCTGCACCACCGCGCCCTTGGGCGGCGCGCCCACGGCCCGGATGGCTTTTTGCACGGCGCGGGTAGCGGTGCCCAGGTCCTGATGGTCGATGTTGGCCGAGACGGTAACGATGCGGCGCGGGCCGATGCGGTCAAACTCGCCGGGCACGTTGGCGGTGTGCAGGGTGGCCACGTCGCCGAGCGTGGGCCGCGCCCGGCCCGGCACGAGCGGAATATTCTGCATATCAGCCTCGCTTTTCATGTCCTGCGAGGCCAGCTGCACCTGCACCTGGTAGGCAAAGCCCTTGCTCTGGTCGAGCCACAAGTTTTTGGCCGTGAAGCGGCTAGAGGAAGTGGCAGCCACCAACGACCTGGCAATCTGGTCGGGGGTGAGGCCAAACTGCGCGGCCCGCGCCCGGTCTACCTCAATCTGCACGGTAGGGTAGCTCAGGGGCTGATTTACCCGCACGTCGCGCAGGTAGGGAATCTGCCGGAGCTGGGCCACCAGCTTGTCGGCGTAGCTTTTGCCGTCTTGCAGGCTCTTGCCGCCCACCAGGATTTCGATGGGCGTCTGGGCGCCCTGGCTCATGATTTTATCGGTCAGCTCGATGGGCTCGAAGCTCAGTTGCACGTCGGGCAGGTGCTGGTGCACGGCCTGGCGAATCTTGTCCTTGAGGGCATCCAGGTTTTGCACTTTATAGTTTTCGGCCAGGTTCACCTGCAAGTCGGCCTCGTGGGGCCCGGCGTTGAAGACGTAGAGCGCGGAGGTGCCGTATGAGCTGGGCGTCATGCCCACGAAGGCCGACGAGATGGCTACGTTCTGGGGCCCCACCAGCTGCCCGATGAGCTTGATAACTTCTTTGGTGCGCTCCTCGGTGCGCTCGATGCGCAGGCCCTCGGGGGCAATGAGGCGCACCTGAAACTGCTTGGAATGGGTGATTTTGGGCATCATATCCTGCCCGATGAAGTAGAAGCACACCCCAATCACGGCCGCGCACCCCACGCCGTACACCGTGCCCACCAGCGCCCGGTGGCGCAGCAGCTTATCGAGCGTGTTGAGGTAGGCCAGCTTCACGCGCTCGAAGCCCTTTACTTGCTTGGGGTGCTGTTCCTCAAAGGTTTCCTGCTGCGCGTCGCGGGCCGGGCTCAGGTCGGGCAGCAGGCTTAGCTCGTGCTCCGAGGGGTGGGCGTGGCCCTTCAGCCACCAGTTGGCCACCACCGGCACGAAGGTTTGCGAGAGCGTGTAGGAGGCGATAATGGCGAAGCCCACCGACAGCGAGAGCGGGATAAACATGCCCCGCGGCACGCCCGACATCAGAAACGCCGGCGCGAACACGGCCAGGATGCTGAGCGTGATGAGCAGCAGCGGAAACGACACTTCCTGGCTGGCATCCAGGATGGCGCGGGCCTTGGTTTTACCCATTTCCTGGTGCTGGTGGATGTTCTCAATCACCACCGTGGCCTGGTCCACCAAGATGCCGATGGCCAGTGAGAGCCCGCTCAGGGTCATGATGTTGATGGTCTGCCCGGTTAGTTGCAGCAGCAGAATGGCCGTCAGAATCGAAATCGGGATGGTCAGAATCACGATGATTGACGAGCGCAAATCGCCCAGAAACAGGAATACCACTAGGCCCGTGAGCAGCGCCCCCAGCCCGCCCTCGAAGGCCAGGCTGTGCACGGCCTGGCTCACGTAGATGCTCTGGTCGAACTCGTAGCTGAGCTGCACGTTGTCGGGCAGCAGGGCGCGCATCTCGGGCAGCTTGGCCTTGAGGGCGTTCACCACGCTCATGGTGGAGGCGTCGGCCGACTTGGTGACGGGGATGTACACCGAGCGCTTGCCGTTGATGAGGGCGTAGCCCACCGGCACGTCGGTGGCGTCTTCCACCGTGGCCACGTCGCGGATAAATACCGTGGGTCCTACTCCCTGCCGCAGCGGAATGTCCAGGAAATCAGGAATTTTGTCGAGCACCGTGTTGCTGGGCGTCATCACCATGTAGTCGCCCATGCCCACCGAGCCGGCCGGCGACACCTGGTTGTTCTTGACGAGGGCCGACACGATTTCGTCGGGCGTGAGCTGGTAGCTCTTCATCTTTTCGGGGTCC